>Ga0207733_100048_pt1 | contig 134545 bp, 146 predicted proteins | sample A23P3SouthBayCA_FD_187735 | JGI IMG/M metagenome (GOLD analysis project Ga0207733, IMG submission 187735) | Aerobic enrichment media microbial communities from Eden Landing Ponds, California, USA - A23 P3 (SPAdes) | ecosystem: Environmental > Aquatic > Marine > Unclassified | place: Emeryville... | reverse complement strand
CCTCGAACGAGTCGCCGACGCGCGGGCGGCCGCCGACGAGATGCGCTTCTCGGCCACGGCGACGGGATCGACCGTCGTGTTTCAGGCCATTTCGGATCTCATCCTCTCGTCGGCGATCCAGTCGCTCGCCGCCGCGCTCGTCGGTGCGGCCGCGTTCCTCCTGTTCGTCTACTGGGTGCTCGAGGGGTCGCCGTCGCTCGGCATCGCCAATCTCTTCCCGATTCTCGTCTCCGTCACGTTCATCGCCGGATCGATGCGGCTGTTCGGCATCGCGTTTAACGCGTTCACCGCGACGATCCTCTCGATCACCATCGGGCTCGGCATCGACTACTCCGTCCACGTCACCCACCGATTCGCGGACGAACTGAAGGAGCGACCGCTCGAGGAGGCGCTCGACCGGACGGTCCGGGGGACCGGTGGCGCGCTCGCCGGGTCGATGTTGACGACGGTGTTCGGCATCGGCACGCTCACCCTCTCTGTGTTCCCCGCCATCGGCAACTTCGGCATCCTGACCGGACTCTCCGTACTGTACTCGTTCCTCGCGTCGCTGTTCGTCCTCCCCGCCGCGCTCACCGTGTGGGCGCGGCTGACGGGGCGGGCGGGTGGTGGGGAGACGACAACGACCGACTCGGCTGACGACGAGTTCCCCGGCGTCGTCGAGGGGACGCTCTCGGAGTGAGCCTACCAGCCGTCCCCGAACCGCTCTAACATCGCCGTGTCGTGGCCGAGGAGCACGTCGGCGTCGGTTCGGCGTTCCAGGTCCCGGACGTACGCGAGCGACTCCTGCCACGCCCGGTTGTCCCATAGCAGGGAGGCGGCCATCGACTGTCCCTGGTAGTTCTCCTGCCAGTACGCCTCGTCACCGACGACGAGCAGCGTCTCGCCGTCCCGGTCGAGTCGAGCGCCCAACAGCCCCGGCGTGTGCCCCGGCAGATGGAGCAGCTCGATTCCCTCGTACAGCTGGCGGTCCCCCTCGACGACCCGCCAGTTCAGGTCGCGGTCGAAGTCGGGCGCGAAGTAGGCGACGCTGCCAGTGTCCGTCGTCGCGGACCGGTAGGCGAACTCGATCTCCCGCTCGTGGACATAGATCGGCGTGTCGGTGCCCTCGAAGTGGTAGAGCCCGCCGGCGTGGTCGAGATGGAGATGCGACATGACGACCGCGTCCACGTCCTCGACCGCGTAGCCGGCGTCGTCGAGGTCCTCGGCGAGGTCGTGTTCGGCCGCGTCGACGTGTGCGAACGCCTCGTACAGCGGCGCGGGCCAGTAGCCGTCGCCTGCCTCCGGATGTGAGCCGGTATCCCACAGGATCGTCGCTTCCGGGTGGTCGATGAGGAGGTTCCAGACGAGGAACTCCTCGTAGTCGAGGTCGGGATTCGGGTTCGAGGCGGTCGCGACGGTCGCGCCGTCGAGCACGAAGTTCGCGTCTGCCTCGATGCGCCCGCGGTCGAGCAGGTGGACGTCGAAGTCCATGCGCTCGTTTGGGAGGGCTGCGTCAAAACGTTGTGTGGGGCGCTGGAGTGTAGGGCTCTTACTCCAGCGGCGCTACTCGGGGGTCTGGCTGTAGACGAGGTTCCGCTGTATCTCGTTTGCCCCCTCGTAGATGACCGGGATGCGAACGTCCCGGTAGACGCGGGAGATGCGGTTCTCCGCGAGGATGGAGCGGCCGCCGTGGAGCTGCATCCCGCGCTCTGCGCAGTCGTTCGCCACCTCCGTCGACTTCACCTTCGCCATCGACGCCCAGAAGCCGCCCTGTGTGCCGTCAGCCACCTCGTCGGCCGCCCGCCAGTTCAGCGCGCGGGCCGCCTCGAACTCTATCCGCATGTCCGCGAGGATGTGCTGGACGGACTGGAACTCGTTCACCTGCCGGCCAAACGCGTTGCGCCCGTGGACGAAGTCCCACGCCTCCTCGATGGCTGCGGCGGCGAGGCCGAGCCCGTGGCCCCCGACGACGATCCGCCCGTGGTTGAAGAAGTCGGCGAGCATGTAGAAGCCGGCGCCCTCGACGCCGATGCGGTTCTCCTCGGGGATGCGCGCGCCGTCGAGGACGACGTGGGCCTGCTTCGAGGCGCGCATCCCGATCTTCTCCGGGACGTGTTCCGCCTCGTAGCCGTCCGTGTCCGTCGGCACGACGAAAAGCGAGTAGTTGCCGTAGCGGTTCGTCTCGTCGTCGCCCGTCTTCGCGTACAGCGTCACCCAGTCCGCCTCGACGCCGTTGCCGATCCAGTACTTCTCGCCGTCGAGGACGTACTCGTCGCCGTCTTTCTCGGCGGTCGTCGACATGCCGGCGAGGTCGCTGCCCGTCTCCGGCTCGGAGACGGCGAGTCCGGTTATCTGGTCGTTCTCGGCGACCGGGCGGAGGTACTTCTCTTGTAGCTCCTCGTCGCCGTACTCCGCGAGCAGCTCGGCGCCGAAGCTCGCCAGCTGGAGCGTCAAGGCGATGCCGGCGTCCGCCCGGTAGAACTCCTCGGCGATCGCGAGTATCTGGTGGAGGTCGAAGCCACGGCCGCCGTACTCCTCGCCGATGTCCTGTGCGATGAGCCCGGCGTCCATGCCCGCCTCCAGAATCTCCCACGGGTACTCGCCCGACTCGTGATACTCGTGTGCGTTCGGTTCGATGTGTTCGGCCGCGAACGCGCGGGCCTCGCGTTTGACCTCGTGGGCGCGCTCCGGAACGACGGTCTCGTCGAGAAGCTCCATGCACCGCGTAGGGGCGCGGCGAGGAAATACTCCGGGGAACCGGGCGGGGGTCGGACTCTTGGGAACCGGGGGCGGTTCGTGCCGGTTAGTCCTGGCCGGGCGCGGCGTCCTCCGGCACGGAGCCCTCGTGGAGCTCCATGCTCCCGGTGTACTGCTCGCGGAGGTCCTTCTTCGAGAACTTGCCGGTCGCCGTCTTCGGCACCTCTTCGATGTACTCGATGGCGTCCGGGAGCCACCACTTGGGATACTCGTCGCGCAGCAGGTCCATCACTTCCTCCTGAAGCGTCTCCCGTTCGGCCCCGTCCGCCGGGACGACGAACGCCACGGGCCGCTCCTGCCACTTCTCGTGGGGGACACCGATGACGGTCGCCTCCGAGACGTCGTCGTGGGCCATGATGGCGTTTTCGAGCTCGACGGAGGAGATCCACTCACCCCCCGACTTGATGACGTCCTTCTCGCGGTCGACGATCTTGATGTAGCCGTCGGGGTCGACGCTCACGACGTCACCCGTCTTGAGCCAGCCGTCCTCGAAGTCTTCCTCGTTCGCCTCCGGCCGCTCGAAGTACTCCTTCGTGATGGCGGGGCCACGGACGTAGAGCTCGCCGAACTCCTCGCCGTCCCACTCGATCTCCTCGCCGGTCTCGTCGATGACGCGGAACTCGATGCCGGGAACCATGATTCCCTGCTTCCCGCGTTTGTCGAGCTGGGTGTCGTAGTCGAGCTCCTCGAGGCCGGCCTTGAGATGCGAGACGCTGCCGATGGGCGACATCTCGGTCATCCCCCACGCGTGGAGCACCTCGACGCCGCGGTCGTCGAACCACTTGATCATCGACTTCGGCGCCGCCGAGCCGCCGACGATGACCCGGTCGAGCGCCGAGAGGTCGACCTCGTTCTCCTGACAGTACTCCATCAGGCCGAGCCACACAGTCGGGACGCCGGCCGTGACGGTGACGCCCTCCTCCTCGATGAGCGAGGCGATGTGTTCCGGGTCCGGCGACGGGCCGGGGAACACCTGTTTCGAGCCGCCCGCGGTCGCGGTGAAGGGCATCCCCCACGCGTTGACGTGGAACATCGGGACGACCGGCATCACGACGTCGTCGTCGTCCATCGGGATGCCCTGCGGCGTCAGCGACTGCATCGTGTGGCTCCACAGCATCGACTGCGTGTACTCGACGCCCTTCGGTTTCCCCGTGGTGCCCGAGGTGTAACACATCCCGGCGGGCTGGTCGCTCGGGAGGTCCGGCCAGTCGTACTCCGTGTCGCGATCGGCGATGAACTCCTCGTACGTGAGCGCGTCGAAGCTCTCGAGCGGTCCCGCGTCGGCGCCCATCACGACGAGGTCGACGCCCTCGAACTCTTCGGCCCCCTCCGCGGCGCCTGCCATCTTCTCCGCGAGCGACGGGTCGACGAAGATGACCTCGTCGTCGGCGTTGTCGACGATGAAGCGGATGTGCTCGTCGGGGAGAAGCGGGTTGATCGTGTGAAGCTGGGCGCCCATCGACGGCGCCGCGAAGTACACCTCGAAGTGGCGGTCGGTGTTCCAACAGAACGTGCCGACGCGATCCCCGCGCTCGATGCCGAACTCGGACTCCATCGCGTGTGCCAGCTGGGCAACGCGGTCGGCGTACTCGCCGTACGTCTGTCGGTTGATACCGTCGTGGTTTCGCGAGACGATCTCCGTCTCCGGGTAGAGCTTGCTCGCCCGCCAGAGGAACGGTCGTAACGTCTGTGAGTGCGCGCCAGGCATAGTCGTCTGAAAACAGGCTGCCGCGACTAATTATTCTTGCTACGTAGAGTGTGACAACGGAGTTAAACGAACCGCTACGTGCGCCGCCTGGCAACGACGACGCCCTCGCCGAGCGGGAGCAGTGACACGTCGAACGCCGGCGCGTCCCGGAGTGTGACGAGCAGGTCGGCGACCCCCTTAGTGCGGGCGTTCGCGTCGTACGACGCCCCTTCGACGAGCGCGAGGATGCCGTCGAACTCTAGGGGCCCGGCCGTCACTGCGTTGTCGACGAAGACGAGGCCGCCGGGCGCGACCTTCTCGCGGACGGCTGCGAACGCCTCCGGATATCGGTCCTTCTCGTTGTCGATGAGCACTACGTCGAACGGGCCGTCGACCGACTCGACGACGTCGATGGCGTCACCGTGTTCGAACCGACAGCGGTCCGCGTAGCCGCCGCGGTCGAGGTAGTCGCGGGCGTCGTCGAGTTCGTCGGCGTCGATATCCGTGAGGACGAGCTCGCCGTCCGGCGGAAACGCCTCGGCGAACCAGTAGGCGGAGTAGCCGAAGCCGGAGCCGAACTCGAAGCCGCGCTGCGGGTCGACAGTTCGTGCGAGCAGCCGGAGCCACGCGCCCACGGTCGGGCCGACCGTCGGGAACCCCTCGCGGTCGGCGCGCTCGTCCATCTCTTCGATAACTTCGTCCGTCTCGGTCAACGCAGCCGCGAGCCGAGCGACGCGTTCCGGGTCGACGTCGTGCATACCTGCGATTCGACGGAGAGGACAAGAAGGGTTGTGGGTCGGGCGGGCGCTTGCGGGCGACGAAAACGGGCGTCCTACAGCTTCGATTCAGCGTCTTCCGCGAGTTCTTCCATCCGCTTGCCGATGCGGCCGGCGTCGGAGAACTCGTCCTCAGAGAGGATGCTCGCGAGCGCGTTCCCGAGCACGAAGACGGCGTGTTTGTGCTCGCTCTTCGACTTGTGGACGTCGTCCGGGGTGACGTCGAGTTCGTCGTAGGCGGCAAAGGCGTCGGTCTCTACGTCGTCCATCCCGCGGAACGTGGTCATGATTTCGACCATGTGGCCGTGTAGCTCGAGGAGTTCGTCTTTGTGCATACTCGTGATATCCGGGAAACGCGGATAAACGTTGCGTGCAAGCCCGTTGCACACGTTCGCTCCGGCAGACAGTGGCGAGCTGCCGCGTCGCTAAAAGACGTACTCGTCGTCGTGGCCCATCATCCCGTCCTCCTCGAACGCCGGCTCCTCGTCGTCCATCGGGCCGGACGTCTTGTACGCGCGGATGCCGGCCGAGAGGATGTCCTCGATGGCCTCCTCCCTGCTGGCGAACTCCCCCTGCTCGACGAGTTGTGCGATCTGCATCTCGAGATGCTCGGGGACCGTGATGTCTACCTTTACCATCGCTTGGGGAAAGTTTCGACAGTAGGGTATTTAAGATTGGTGGGCTCTTTTCGGGCAAATGAACTAACCCTCGTGAAGGAACAACATTTCCTGCGCCTTCGTTCGTATACTTTTGTAAGATGGCAACTGTTGCTGTGCCACTACGACCGTCGGGGAACGGTACGCTAACGGGGCCGCGACCCCGAATCGGGGTATGTACGACGCGACGGACCTCCACGAGGAGTTCGACGGGGCGCGGCTTCCGCCGGGACAGCGGGAGACGTCGGCGTTTCCCGTGCTTTCGAAGGGGGAGACGCCAGCTGTCGACCGCGACGAGTGGCGGTTCGAGGTGTGGGGTGCCGTCGACGAGCAGCTCGCGCTGTCGTTCGACGCGTTCACCGATCTCGCCTCCGAGACGCAGCGACAGGACTTCCACTGTGTCACCGGCTGGTCGCGCTTCGACAACGAGTTCACCGGCGTGCCGTTCCCGACGCTGATGGACGCCGCGGGCGTCCACGACGACGCCGTTCACGTCATGTTCCACGCCGCCGACGGCTACACGACGAACCTCCCGCTCGCGACCTGCGACCGCCGGGAGGTGTTGTTCGCGTGGGCGCTCGACGGCGAGCCGCTCCCGGCGGACCACGGCGGGCCCGTTCGGGTCGTCACTCCTCATCGCTACGCGTACAAGGGTGCGAAGTGGGTGACAGGTGTGGAGTTCCTCACCGAGCCGGAGCGGGGCTACTGGGAGAAGCGCGGCTACTCGAACACCGCGAACCCGTGGGCGGAAGAGCGGTACGCGTAGAGTTTCGTCGCTCGTGCGTTCGCTCCGACCCCCGTCTCGAGCGGGCCGACGGCCGGGAACGGGATGCATAAACCGGAGGCCCCCATAGCGTGGTGCAATGGAACAGGTCGGTGACGAGGCGCCGACGGGTGTCGTCTCGCGGGCCACGCGGCTCGAGGGACCGCCCGTCCGGGCCGCGCTCGCGGCCGCGGACGCACCGCGGGTGCTGTGGAGCGCGCCTGACGAGCCGACCGTCGTCGGCTCCGGCGCGGCTGCGACGATCACCGCGACCGACACAGATCGGTTCGAACGCGTTCGGACGGCCGGCGACGCGCTGTTCGATCACGGAAACGTCCACGCGGGCACGGAGGCCGCGCGACCGCGGCTGTTCGGCGGCTTCGCCTTCCACGACGACCACGACGGCGACCCGCCGTGGACCGGCTTTCCCGGCGCGCAGTTCGTCCTCCCGCGCCGACAGCTCACGTACACCCGTGACGGGACGTGGCTCACGGTGAACGCCGTCGGCCCTGACGCGACCCCGGAAGCGGTGGAAGCTTCCCTCGTGGAGACGGCCGAGGAACTCGCCGACCTCCCGGAGCCGGCTCCTGCAGACCGCCCCGGCGTCGAGGCGCGCGAACGGGGAACGACGCGGGATGCGTGGCGCGAGTCCGTCCTCGACGTGACGGACCGCATCGCTGCCGGCGAACTCGACAAGGTGGTCCTCGCGATGGCGCTGCGCGTCGCCCTCGACGGCTCTGTCCCCGTCCACGACGTACTCGACCGGCTCGCCGGCACGTACCCGGACTGCGTCCGCTTTCTCGTCGAACCCGACGCCCCCGGCGAGTCCGTCCCTTCCTTTTTCGGCGCGACCCCGGAGCGGCTCGTCGAGCTTCGCGGTCGAACGGTTTCGACGGGCGCGCTCGCGGGCACGACCGGTCGCGGCGACACACCCGCCGAAGACGAGTGGCTCGCCCAGGAGCTGCTCGCCGACGAGAAGAACGCCCACGAGCACGAAATCGTCGCCGAGACGATACGCGAACAGCTGGCGCCGTTCGCGTCGTCGGTCTCGACCGGTGAGCGGTCCATCCGCAGGCTGGCGACCGTCCAGCACCTCGAGACGCCGATCACGGCAGAGCTCGCCGCCGACGAACACGTGCTCACGCTCGTCGAGGCCCTCCACCCGACCCCGGCGGTGGGTGGGCTCCCGCCGTCGACGGCGCTCGACACCATCCGCGAGACGGAGCCGTTCGCCCGGGGCTGGTACGCGGCCCCGGTCGGCTGGTTCGACGCGGCCGGCTACGGCTCCTTCGCGGTCGCGCTCCGGTCGGCCGTCGCCCAGGACGACATGGCGACGCTGTTCGCTGGGGTCGGCATCGTCGAGGACTCCGACCCGGACGCCGAGTGGGACGAGGTGCAGCTCAAGTACCGGCCGATGCTCGACGAGCTCGAATGACTGCCCCCAACGTCAACACGCTGTGGGGCCGGGCGGTCGTCGACGAGCTCGTCGCGAGCGGCGTCGACGCGGCCGTGCTCTCGCCGGGGTCGCGCTCGACGCCGCTTACCGTCGCCTTCGCCGAACACCCGGAGATCGAGACGTTCTCGCAGCTCGACGAGCGGTCGGCCGCGTTCTTCGCGCTCGGCCGAGCGAAGCGGACGGGCCGGCCGACCCCGCTCGTCTGCACCTCCGGCACCGCCGGCGCGAACTACCATCCGGCGGTGATGGAGGCTGACAACGCCCGCGTTCCGATGCTCGTGTTGACCGCGGACCGACCGCCCGAACTCGACGACAGCGGCGCGAACCAGACGGCCGACCAGTCGAGGCTCTACGGCGGGGCGGTTCGCCACGAGCGCACCCTGCCGGAGCCGGAGGTCACAGACCGGAAGCTGCGCGCCCTCCGGACCGCCGTCTGTCGCGGCGTCGCGACGGCGACCGGGACGCATCCGGGACCGGTCCACCTGAACGTCCCGTTCCGCAAGCCGCTGGAGCCGACCGTCGAGACGGACGACGTTCCCGACGGCTGGGTCGACGACCACCCGCTCGCAGCCCGCGGACGAGAGGGCCCCTTCGTCCGAACCATGCAGGGCGTGCCGGCGCTTTCGGCTGCCGACCGGGCCGCGGTGGTCGAGGCGGTCGAGACGGCCGACCGTGGCCTCATCGTCTGTGGCCCGGCCGACGCCCCTGCCCCGGACCGCGACGCGCTGTTCGGACTCGCCCGCGCGACGGGCTTTCCCGTCCTCGCAGACCCGCTCTCCGGGCTCCGATTCGGGGAGCACGTCGACGGCGTGACGGTCCTCGGCGGCTACGACGGCTGGGGGTCGCTGTTCGCTGAGAACCTTCCCGCTCCGGACGTCGTGCTCCGCTTCGGCGCCTCGCTCACCTCAAAACGGACGCGGACCGCGCTCGCGGAACACGCGCTGGCGGGGAGCGAAGCGCCCCGGCAGTTCGTCGTCGACCCCGCGGGCGGCTGGCGAGAGGCGGCGTTCGCCGCGACGGATGCGCTGGTCGCAGAGCCGACGCGGCTCGCGAGCCATCTCGCCGGTCGGGTCGACCGGACGGCGGGCGAGTACGCCGACCGCCTCGCGGCGGTCGAACGGGCGTACTGGGACCTCGTCGCCGACGAGGACCGGTTCTTCGAGGGGCGCCTGCTCGGCGACGTGGCCGCGCTCGCGCCGGATCCGTCGACCCTGTTCGTCTCCAACTCGATGCCGGTGCGGGACCTCGACCGGTTCGGCGAGCCGCGGGCCGCTGACCTGACCGTCCTCGGCAACCGCGGCGTCTCGGGCATCGACGGCATCACCTCGACGGCGCTCGGCGCGGGCAGCGTGGCCGACGACCCGCTCGTGTTGGTGACCGGTGACCTCGCCTACTACCACGACATGAACGGCCTGCTCGCGGTCGGGCGGTTCGGATTCGACGCCACCGTCGTCCTCGTCAACAACGACGGCGGCGGTATCTTCCATCTGCTTCCCATCGAGGCCCACGAGACGTTCGAGGGCTACTTCCGGACGCCACACGGGCTGGACTTCTCTCCGACGGGCGACCTCTACGGGCTGGAGTTCGGCCGGGCGAGCACGCGCGAGGGATTCCGTGAGGCGTTCACGGACAGCGTCGGCCGCGACGGGACGCAGGTCATCGAGGTCGGGTTCGACGCCGACGAGAGCCACGCCGTCCGCGAGTCGCTGGACCGACGGGTCGCGGCCGAACTCGACGCTACCCTCTGAGCGCGAGGAAGTTCCCGACGGCGATGATGAACGGGATCCAGCAGAACGCCCACGCCAGCACCGCCTCCGGCGAGAGCACGTCGATGCCGGCGAGACTGAGGCCGATCGGTGCCGTGAGCGTGAGGGCGCCGAAGACGAGCACGCCCGACTCCGGAATCGAGAGCGTCTGTGCGACGACGAGCAGCGCACAGACCGCGGCCGCGACCCGGACGAGCGTCCCGAAGACGGGCAACACCGCGACGCCGAGCAGCATCGGGTAGCAGATGAACACGGCGACCGCGAGCAGGCCGCGCTCCACGGTGAACCCCGCGGCCGAGTCCCTCCGCGTCGAGACCCGGTACCCAGTCGCGTCGCCGGCGCCCGTCCGGTACCACGACGCCTCGTCCGTCCCGACGTAGCCTCCCTGGGACGCGTTCTGGCTACTTCCGCCGGTCGACGCGCTCGCACCACCTGCCGCGGCGTTCGCTTCTGTCGTATCCCACCGTTGTCCGCCGCTCCCAGTGCCCGCGCCTCGACCGCTCGCCCACGCGTCGGCGCGACGACGGTTCCGGCGTCGCTGGTTCCGCCAATCTGTGCCGTCACCCTCGTCGTTGGTCGTTCCTGCCCGTCCGGTTTCGTCGGTCGGGTCGCGCTCGTCGGCCGCAGCAGCGTCGGCGTTGTCGTCTTCGCCCCCGTCGTTTCTCCGGTTGGACGGTGTCGTCGAATCGCCGTGCGGTTCGGTCGACTCACCGACGTACCTCTCGTGGCCGAGTCGGTCGTAGCGCGCCCGTTCGCTCGGGTCACAGAGGACGTCGCGCGCTGCAGACAGCGTCCGAAACTGCTCGGCTGCGTCCGGTCGGTCGGAGACGTCCGGATGGACCTCCTTGACGCGCTCGCGGTAGGCCGCGCGCACCCGCTCGGCGTCCGCGTCGCGGGCGACCCCGAGCACGTCGTAGTAGGTCCGGGTCACGCGCGCACGTTCGGAACCCTGGGGCAAAAGCGTCCCTCCCGAACCGCCCGGTTTTTGCTCCGTCCGTCCACACGGCCGCCATGGTCTCTGACGTCTTCGACCCAGACGCGTGGACGCCCGTCGACGGGTTCGACTTCGACGACCTCACCTACCACCGCGCCCGCGAGGTGGGCGCGGTCCGAATCGCCTTCGACCGCCCCGAGGTGCGCAACGCGTTCCGGCCGGAGACGGTCGACGAGCTCTCGACGGCGCTCGACCACGCGAAACGACAGACCGACGTTGGCTGTGTGTTCATCACCGGCAACGGGCCATCGCCGAAGGACGGCGGCTGGGCGTTCTGCTCCGGGGGTGACCAGCGCATCCGGGGAGAGGCGGGCTATGAGTACCGCGAGGGCGAACGCAGTGAGCCCGCGGAACGGGCGAGCGGGGAGCAGCGTGGCGGCGACCACGCCGCGCCGCGGCTCCACATCCTCGAGGTGCAGCGGCAGATTCGCCACCTCCCGAAGCCGGTCGTGGCCGTCGTCCCGGGCTGGGCGGTCGGGGGCGGCCACTCCCTGCACGTCGTCTGTGACATGACGCTCGCTTCCGAAGAACACGCGAAGTTCCTCCAGACGGACCCCGACGTCGCGAGCTTCGACGCCGGCTTCGGATCCGCGTATCTCGCCCACCAGATCGGCCACAAGAAGGCGCGTGAGCTCTTCTTTCTCGGGAAGACCTACTCCGCCGAGGAGGCCGAAGAGATGGGGATGGTGAACGAGGCAGTCCCGCACGACCAGCTGGAGGAGCACGCCCTGGAGTGGGCCGAGGAGATACTGAGCAAGTCGCCGACGGCGATGCGGATGCTCAAGTACGCGTTCAATCTCGACACCGACGGGCTGGTCGGCCAGCAGGTGTTCGCCGGCGAGGCGACCCGGCTCGGCTACATGACCGACGAGGCGAAGGAAGGGCGCGACGCGTTCAACGAGGGGCGCGACCCGGAGTTCGAGCAGTTCCCCTGGCACTACTGACGGACCGAAGGTTCGACACTGACGCATCCGGGGATTTATATGGGAACCCGCGGCCAGGCCCCGCGTGACCTGACGACCTCCGCGACGGGGACGAGGCGGTTGCACGGCCCACCCGTCGCGGCGTAGCCGGGCCGTCTGCTCGCCAACCACAGCCGCTTAGTCGGTGCCACGACAAGCCACGGTAATGACTGAACCGGCGAACGTGTCGAAACGGAAGGCGTGGCTGATGGCCGCGCGCCCGCAGACGCTGCCCGCCGGCGCCGCGCCCGTCGTCGTCGGGACGGGCTTGGCGGTCGGCGACGGCGTCTTCGCGCCGCTGCCCGCACTGGCCGCGCTCGTCGGCGCGCTGCTGTTGCAGGTCGGCACCAACTTCGCGAACGACTACTACGACGCGGTTCGCGGCGCCGACACCGAGGACCGCGAGGGGTTCACGCGCGTCACCGCGGGCGGGCTCATCGAGCCGTCACAGGTAAAAGGCGCGATGTACGCCACGTTCGCCGCCGCGATCCTCCTCGGCACGTATCTCGTCTGGATCGGCGGGCCGGCCATCGTCGTCGTCGGCCTCGCCTCGGTCGTCGCCGGCATCGCGTACACCGGCGGCCCGGCCCCCTACGGTTACCGCGGGCTCGGCGACCTCTTCGTCTTCGTCTTCTTCGGCCTCGTCGCCGTCACCGGCACGTACTACGTGCAGGCCGCCGCCGCAGTGGCCGGCGTTCCGGCGCTGGCAGCGCCGTTCGAGTTCGTGCCGCTCGCGGCCGTCGTCGCGGCGCTGCCGGCGGCCGGTCTCTCGACGTGTCTTCTCGTCGTGAACAACATCCGCGACAGGGAGACGGACGCGAGAGCCGGCAAGCGGACGCTTGCGGTCCTTCTCGGCTACGGCGGCTCCCGCGTCGAGTTCCTGCTCCTGCTCGGCATGGCGTACGTCGTCCCCGTCATCTTCGCCACGACCGACTACGGGCTCGTGACGCTGCTCCCGCTCCTGACGCTCCCGCTCGCGGGGAGCCTCGCGGCGACCGTCCTCTCGGAGACGGGCGGCGACGCGCTCAACCCGGCGCTGGAGACGACCGGCAAGCTCCTGTTCGCACACAGCGTCCTGTTCGCGGTCGGGCTCGCGCTGGCATGAACGCCGAGCGGTTCTCGCTCCCGCTGGTCGAGCCGCTCGCCACGGCCGCGGGCGATATCACCGAACGGGAGGGATTCCTCGTCACCGTCGACGAGCCGACGACTGGCGTCGGGGAAGCGACGCCGCTGCCCGGCTGGACCGAGTCGCTGGAGGCGTGTCGCGATGCGCTCGCGACCGCCGACTCGGAGGCAGTCGACGAACTCCCGCCCGCGGCCCGACACGGCGTCTCTCTTGCGCTGCTCGACGCGGCTGCCCGCGACGCGGAGCGACCGCTTTACCGGTATCTCGGTCGCGACGAGCGGGTGGAAGCGGTTCCGGTCAACGCGACTGTCGGTGATGCGGACGAGGAGACGACGGCAGCGAGGGTCGAAGCTGCGGCCGAATCCGGATTCCCGGCGGTGAAGCTGAAGGTCGGGGCCCGGTCGCTCGACGCCGACGTGAGGCGCGTCGAGGCCGCCCGCGACGCCGCACCCGATGTCGAGCTCCGGCTCGACGCAAACGCCGCGTGGGACCACGACACCGCGGCGACGGCCATCGACGCCGTCGAGTCGCTCGACGTCGCGTACGTCGAGCAGCCGCTGCCGGCGACGGACCTCGAGGGCCACGCGGCGCTCCGAGGTCGAGGCGTCGGCATCGCGCTCGACGAAGGGCTCTACGAGCACGGTGTCGACGCTGCGCTCGACGCCGAGGCAGCCGATACGTGGATACTAAAGCCGATGGTGATGGGCGGGCCGGACGTCGCGCTCGACGCGGCGGTGCTCGCCCGCGGCGCAGGAATCGACCCGGTCGTCACGACCACCGTCGACGGCGCGGTCGCCCGTGGAGCAGCCGTCCACGCCGCTGCCGCCGTCCCCGACGTGTCGCCGTGCGGGCTAGCGACGCGTGACCTGCTTGCGTCCGACGTGGCGCCCGACCCCGCACCCGTGCGCGACGGCCGGATGCGCGTCCCACAGAAAGATGGAAATATCCCCCCGCCGTCATCGGTGAATCGTGCGTGACTGGCTGGCGTTGCGGGCCAAGGCGACGCCGACTCGGACCGCGCTCGTCGATGCGCGATCCGACACGGCGGTCAGCTACGCGGCTCTCGACGCTCGCGTCGAGGAGCTCGCGGGGAGACTCTCGGCGCTCGGCGTCGGGGTCGACGACCACCTTGGCGTCGTCTCGCGGACGCGGTCCGCGTTCGTCGACCTCGTCCACGCGGCCGCACGGATCGGTGCAGTCCTCGTTCCGTTGAACGCGCGGTACACCGCCTCCGAGCTCACTGACACGGCGACGGCCGCCGATCTCGACTGTCTGGTCTGCACACGCGACACCGAGCCGGCAGCAGTCGGGTTCGACGGGCCGGTCGCGACGCTCGACGACCCCGGCGCCGGCGCGACCGACCTCGCGGCGGTCGACCCTGTGTCATTCGAGATGCCGTCGTGGGACCGCAACTGCCCGCAGGCGCTCGTCCCCACGTCGGGGACGACCGGGTCGCCGAAGCTCGTCGAACTCACGTCCGGCAACCTGCTCGCCAGCGCGTCGGCCTCCTCGTGGCGGCTCGGCGTCCTCCCCTCGGACCGCTGGTACTGCACGCTCCCGATGTACCACATGGGCGGGCTCGCGCCGGTGTATCGGTCCGTGTTGTACGGCACCGCCGTCGTCGTTGCGACGCCGGGGAGCTTCGACCCCGACCGGACGCTCGCCGAACTGGCGTCCGCCGACGCGACGGGCGTCTCGCTCGTTCCGACGATGCTCCGCGACCTGCTGGACGCGGACGGGGCGGGCGTGCTGGCAGACCTCCGATTCGTACTCGTCGGGGGCGCGGCGACCCCGGACGCGCTCGTCCAGCGCTGTCTCGACAGCGGCGTCCCCGTCTACCCGAGCTACGGCATGACGGAGGCCGCCTCACAGATCGCGACCGCGCGACCGGCGGACGCACACGCGGCGCTGGGCTCCGTCGGGAACCCGCTCGTCTTCACCGAGGTGACCGTGGTCGACGAGGAGGGTGCGCCCGTGCCGACCGGCGACGTCGGCGAGATCGTCGTCAGCGGGAGCACGGTGTCGCCGGGCTACTACGGCGACCCCGACGCGACGGCCGACGCGTTCGGGCCGCAGGGCTTCCACACCGGGGACGCTGGCTACCGCGACGAGGAGGGGCGACTGTGGATACTCAACCGGCTCGACGACCGCATCGTCACCGGTGGTGAGAACGTCGACTCCGGAGAGGTCGCCAACACGCTCCGCGAGCATCCGGCCGTCGAGGACGCGTTCGTCCTCGGCCTCCCGGACGAGGAGTACGGCCAGCGGGTCGTAGCGGTACTCGTCGGGACGGCCGACGTCGACGCCGTCGAGTCGTTCGCTCGTGAGCGGCTCGCGGGGTTCAAGCTCCCGCGGACGTGGCGGGTCGTCGACGAACTGCCGCGAACGGCGTCCGGAACCGTCGACCGGGGTGCGGCTCGGGACCTGTTCGACGAGGCGTGACGCCGACGGGGTAGGATTTTGTCCCGCGGGCTGCTAGCGTCGGCCGTGTGTACCCTCACCTTCGCTTGGCAGCGGTTCGACGCGAACCTCGCGGTCGCCGCGAACCGCGACGAGGCGCTGTCGCGACCCACGTCCGGGCCTGCGCACCGCGGTGACACCCCGTGGGTGTTCGCCCCCCGCGACGAGGAGGCGGGCGGCACGTGGATCGGCTACAACGAGACGGGGCTGTTCGTCGCGCTGACGAACCGCTGGACCCGGTCGGTGACGGACGGCGAGCGGTCGCGGGGCCTGCTCGTCCGCGACGCGCTCGACTGCCCGACTGCGGCCTCAGCACTCTCGTTCGTGCGCGAGGAGACTGAGAACCGCCGCTACGAGCCGTTCCACCTTCTCGTCGCCGACGCGGACCGCGCGCTGCTGGTCGAACGCGACCGGCTGCTGTCGGTGACCAACCTCGCGCCGGGCGTCTACGTCGTCGGCAACACCGGCTGGTGTGGCGTCCGCGCCGGTCCGGACGACGCGAGCGACGCCCAGCGGACGACCTCGTTTTTCGTTCCCGACGACCGACCCGACGCCGGCCGCGAACAAGCACGGAACGACGAACGAGTGCTCGACACGCTCGTCGAGGCAGCGGACGATGTCGACAGCGCGGAGGGGTGGCTCGACCGGGCTGGCGCCGTCCTCTCCGATCACGAGTACGGCGTCTGCGTCCACCGGAACGGCTTCGGGACGAAGTCGTCGTCGCTCGTCCGGCTCGGAGCGGAACGTGCCTGGCGTCACGCGGAGGGGCCCCCTTGCGAGACCGACTACGAGCGGCTCGACGCGCCGTGACGGACGGCAGGATTTAACCGCGCTGCTCGCCCAGCTAGCTCCATGTCGGAGGAGCTCAGCGAAGACGAACTGCGTGGCCTCGAGGTCATCCAGCGCGCCGGCGGCATCCACCAGAGTGACTTCTGGAAGGAACTCGACGTCGACTCCCGCAAGGGGAGCCGTATCGTCGAGTCGCTGGAGGAGAAGGGGTACGTGGAGCGCGAGGAGACGCTCTACGAGGGGCACAACACCTACTACATCGAGCCGATCATCGACCCGGCCGACCTCGACTTCTCGCTTCTGATGGCGGGCGACATGCTGTCGCCGTTCGTCGGCGACGAGGAGGCCGATCCGAACTCGGACCGGTTCAGTCAGTGGATCATGAACCTCGCGTATCAGTAGTCCGCGACGGACCGGCTAGGGCCGGTCACCGCGAACTGATGGAGGAGTCGTTCACTCGTACAGCGAGATGGTCTCACAGGAGATGACGGTCGTACCGTCCCCCTTCACCACCTCGAGCTCGTACCGGACGGTCCCGGTCCCCGCGCCGTCCGGCGTCCGTTCCTTTTCGATTGCCTCCGTCTCGACGTGGATGCGGTCGCCGAAGAACACCGGCGCCCGGAACCGAAGGCGGTCGATGCCGTAGAAGGCGACGAGCGCCTCCCGCTCCCGCTCCGTGCGGTTCTGCCACAGCAGCCCCGTCGCCGCGGAGAGCACGAGCATCCCGTGGGCGATGCGCTCCCCGAACGACGACTCGGCCATCCGCTCGTCGTCGGTGTGGAGGTGGTTGAAGTCGCCTGAGACGCCCGCAAAGTTCACCACGTCGGCCTCCGTGATGGTGCGGCCGCCGGTCGTGCCTGTCTCGCCTTCCGTCACCGTCTCGAAGTAGGATTCCTCGGTCATCGTCCACCCTCCGTGGTGGTACCGCCGTCCGCGGTGGCTTCCGGGCCGGTCGGGTGCTCGTCGCCGTCCGTCTGCCGGAACAGCCGGTAGGTGGTACCGCCCGTCGCGACCACCTTCCGTTCTCCTTCGTGGACGCTCGTCACCTCACACTCGGTGACCCCCATCGTCCGGCCCGCGCGGACGACCTCCGCCTCGACGCGGAGGTCGCTCGTGGCCGGCCTGACGTACCGCGTGTTGAGGTCCGTCGTCGTGAGCATCGCCTCGCTGGGCGTCTCGAACGTCGTCCGGAGGGCGAAGCCGGAGGCGGTGTCGATGACCGTGGCCGTGATGCCGCCGTGGACGGTGCCGGAGGCGATGTTCGCGAACTTCTCGTCAAACGGGAGCTCGAACACGACGCGCCCTTCGGCCATCTCGACGACCGACAGGTCGAGCCACGAGAGCAGGTCGTGGCGCTCGAGTTCGGCCGCGAGCCGGTCGTGACGGTCGGACGCCGTGCTCATCTCCCCTCGAACTCGGGGTCGCGGTCCTCCATGAACGCCGCGGCACCCTCCTCTGCGTCTTCGGTGCCGAGGAGGAGCCCGAACGCCTGCGCCTCCATCTCGAGGCCGGCGTCGATGTCCTGATCGCGGCCGGCGTTCATGACGCGCTTCGCCTTCCGCAGCGCGACCGGCGGGCCAGAGAGCAGGTCGTCGAGGAACGCGTCGACCGTCTCCTCGAACTCGTCGTCGGGGACGGCCCGGTTGATGAGCCCCCACTCCTGGGCGCGCTCGGCGCTGATGCGCTCGCCGCGGAAGACGAGCTCCTTCGCGCGCGCGTCAGAGAGCATCCGGATTGCACGCTGGGTGCCGCCGCCGCCGGGGAGCAGTCCGAGGTTGATCTCCGGGAAGCCGAACTCCGAGCCCTCCGTCGCGATGCGGAGGTCACACGCCAGCGCGAGCTCGTGGCCCCCGCCGAGACAGAACCCGTCGATCTTCGCCAGCGTCGGCCGCGGATACTCCGCGACCGCCTGGAAGAACTCCGTCACCTCGTTCTCGTGGGGGTCGATGCCGGCGAAGCCGGTGATGTCCGCGCCGGCCGAGAAGGCGCGGTCGCCGCTCCCCTCGAACGTCACCGCACGGACCTCGTCCTCGTCGACCGCTCCGAGCAGGTGGACGACCTCGTCCATCAGGTCGGCGTTGAGGGCGTTGAGCCGCTCTGGGCGGTCGAGCGTGACCGCGAGCAGGCCGTCGTCGAGTTCGTACTCGATGGTCGAGTAGTGGCGCTCGCCGTCGCCGCCCCCGTAGTCGTAGAACCCCTGCCCCGCGTCCTCGCCGGTGTGGCCCGCCTCGACGAGGTCGCGCAGGTGCCCCGAGGGCTCGTACCGCTCGTGCCCGTACTCGTCGTACAGCTCCTCGAGCTTCTCTAACACCGTGTCGAGCCCGATCTTGTCCGCACGACGGCACGGCCCCTCGGGGTAGCCGGCACCGAGCTTCATCCCGGTGTCGATAGCCTCGGCCGTCGCCACGTCGTTTCCGATGAGCTTCGCGGCCTCGTTGATGATTCGCGCCTCGATGCGGAGGGTGTCGACGTCCTCTCCCTGGCCGGCCTCGTACGTCGTCCCCTCGCCGTCCTCGTAGTCGTAGTACCCTTTCCCGGTCTTCCGGCCGAGCTCCTCCGCTTCGACCTTCTCCTCGACGATGGGCGGGACGTCCTTCCCGGCCTCCTTCCGGACGTGGTAGCCGATGTCGATTCCCGTCAAGTCGCCGAGCTCGAACGGCCCCATCGGGTAGCCGCGCCGGTGGACCATCGCCGCGTCGACCTCCTCGACGGTCGCGACGCCCTCCGAGACCATCCAGCCGGCCTCGTCGCCGAACGGTCCGAGCACGCTGTTGACGACGAAGCCGTTCACGTCCTTCCGGACGTAGATCGGCGTCTTGTCGATGGCCTCGACGAACTCGTAGGCGGCCTCGGCGGTCTCGTCGCTCGTCTCCTCGCCGTAGATGACCTCGACGAGGTCCATCTTCACCGGCGGGTTGAAGAAGTGCATCCCGACGACCTGCTCCGGACGAGATGTCGCCGTCGCGATCTCCGTGATCGACAGCGAGGAGGTGTTCGACGCGAGGATCGCCCCGTCGGGCGTGAACTCGTCGAGGTCGCCGAAGATCTCCTTCTTGATCTCCATCTGCTCGGGCGCGGCCTCGATGACGAGGTCGACGTCCTCGACGGCCGTTTCGAGATCGACCTCGGTGTCGATGCGGTCGAGCACCGCCTCGGGCGACTCGTCGATGCGGTCCTTCTCGGCGAGCTTTTCGAGCGACCACTCGATGGACTCGTAGCCGTCGTCGACGAGCTCCTGTTCGATGTCCCGCACTGTCACCTCGTAGCCGGCGATGGCGACGATTTCGGTGATACCGTGCCCCATGTTCCCGGCGCCGAGGACGGCGACGCGAGAGATGTCGTCCACGTTCATACGGACGCACCTGACGCCGCGGGCGTCTTAACTCCAGCGACGGGTCTTACCGATGTAAACGATACACCGACATTACGCTGTCGTTGGAACAACTGCGGGGGCAGAACGTGGCTTGCTGTTAATTACTCGCTTTCGACCGGGACGCCGTCACTCCTCTTTTTCGTCGCGGAGCTTGAACTTCTGGACCTTCCCGCTCGGGTTCTTCGGCAGCTCGTCGAGGAAGCGGTACTCCCGCGGGCGCTTGAAATCGGCCAGATCGTCGCTGTCCGTGCAGTGACGCTCCAACTCCTCGGCGCTCGTGTCACCGACGACGTACGCGACCACGGTCTCGCCCCACTCCGGGTGAGGCTCGCCGACGACGGCGGCCTCGGTCACCGACGGGTGGGAGAACAGCACGTCTTCGACCTCCGTCGGGTAGATGTTCTCGCCCCCGGAGATGATCATGTCGTCCTTCCGGTCGACGACGAAGAGGTAGCCGTCCTCGTCGCGGTAGCCGAGGTCGCCGGTGTAGTACCACTCCTTGCCGGCGTGCTCGCGGAGCGACTCCGCAGTCGCTTCCGGGCGGTTCCAGTACTCGCGCATCGTACACGGCCCGGCGAACAGTATCTCACCGATCTCACCCTGCTCGACGGTCGCGTCCGGCGCGGCGTCCGGCTCGACGATCCGAACATCGTGGTTGAGCGCGGGGAGGCCGGCGGAACCTTGCTTCGACCGCTGCTCGTCGGGGTGTTGGAAGACGCCACAGGGGCCGATCTCCGTCATCCCGTACGCCTGGAGATACGACTCACAGAGCTGCTCCATGCAGTTGTCGAGCACGTCAGCGGGCATCGGCGCGGCCCCGTACAGACCGAGCCGGAGCGACGAGAGGTCGAAATCGGCCTTCTCCTGCGTGAGTGCGAGCGCGTTCCACGCGGTCGGCGCGGCGAACAGGAACGTCACCTCGTGCTCCTCGATGGCGCCCAACACGTCCGCCGGCTCGAACTCGTGGACGACGACGTTCGTCGCACCGAGCTGAATCCGTGGGAACAGCGCGGCCTGCAGCTCTGCACAGTGATACAGCGGGAGCGCCGAGAGGCCGACGTCGTCCCGTCGCAGTCCACCCTCCGCGATGCAGATGAGGTTGTGCTCCATCATGTCCCGGTGGGTGTGGACGACGCCCTTCGGCCGGCCCGTCGTCCCGGAGGTGTAGATGAACGCGTACACGTCGTCCTCCTCGACGGTCGCCGACGGACGCGTCGGGTCGCCCGACTCCACCAGCTCGTAGAAGTCGTGTTCGTCACCCTCGGCGTCGTCGAGGGAGACGTACTCAGAGACGGTGTCGAGATCGGGCTTTGCCCCCTCGACGGCCGGCCGAGTCTCCTCCTCGAAGACCAGCACCGACGAGCCGGCGTCGTTGAGGATGTATTCGGTCTCGCCGGCGGTCAGCCGGAAGTTCAGGGGGTTGAACACCGCGCCGAGCTTCGCACACGCGAACACGGTGAGGATGATCTCGGAGCCGTTGTACAGCAGCGTCGAGACGCGGTCGCCGTGTTCGACGCCGAGCGCCGACAGCGCGTTCGCCAATCGGTTCGCCCGCTCGTCGAACGCTTCGTACGTCCACCGCTGATCGCGCTCCGGGTAGATGATCGCGTCCTTCTCGGGGAACTTCTCTGCCGACGCTTCGAGGCTGTCGCGCAGGGTCGGATACATACGGGGCGACAGTCACCGCCGTGACATAGTTCTTGTCCGCCGACTGCTCGCCGCTCGGTTTCGAACTGCTCTCGGGTTCGTAAGGTACTTGCGCCCGCTCGCAGTAGCTCACGACATGGATCTGCGGGTCATCGAGAACGAGGAAACGGAGCTCTCTATCGAGATCGCGGGGGAGGACCACACGTTCATGAACGTGCTGAAGGGCGCGCTCCTGGAGACGGAGGGCGTCGCTGCCGCGACGTACGACATGAACCCCGAACAGTCGGGCGGGCAGACCGACCCCATCCTCTCGATCAAGACGGAGGACGGCACCGCGCCCCTGGAGGCGCTCGAGGTCGCCACAGAGAACGTGAAGGGGAAGTCGACGGCGTTTCGCGAGGCGTTCGAGGCCGCGTCGTAGAGCCGCAACACGGGCGAGTTCACGCGCTCTGGTCCCGGTTCGCGTTTTTTCACTGCCAACGACCGCCTCAGTACCGCGTTTGCACGTCTGAGTGGAGTTTTCGCGACGAAACCAAAACCGGTAATCCGTCGTCCCGCGACCGCGTGTGTACAGAAACCCGATGACACGACACAGCATCGAAGGAGAGTCGCTCGAAGAGATCGCCGCCGAGCTAGAACGGCTGGACGTGATACGAAACGTCGAGGACGAGTGGTTCGAAATCGTCGACGTTCTCCAGCGAGCGTACGAGGGGACCAGAGTCGCGACGGAACGAACGGATGGACGAGGCCGCCAGCAGGGAGTGATCGCCGAGCTCAGCGGACTGAACGAGGACTTTTCGGAGAGAGAGGTGGGAAAGATGCTCGATCTGCTCGACGCGTTCGGACTGGTCGAACACGACGGCCGGCTGTACGCCGTCGAGCACTGATACGGTCGGTCGTATCTGTGTACCGGTGATTCGATGGGCGTTCCAGCGACTCCCGGAACTGACGTACGGCCGACCGTATGAGACGAGCCGTCGTCTCTGCGTGCCTGGCCGACCGTGCCCCGCGAGGTCGAGTCGAAACAGCCGGACCACCAACTGTACGATGTGAGCGCCGGTTTAGCCACCCCCGAAGTGAAAGTGAACGACGACGGTACCGATCAGTCTGGCTCGGGGCGGCTTCGGCCGACGAGAGCGGCGTTCATTCACTTTCGCCCGAGCGCGGTGTAAGTGAAAACCATCGTCACAGCCTGACGGGCACGCCGCGCTCGTCGAGGTATCGCTTCACCTCGCCGATGCCGAACTCGTCGAAGTGGAAGATGGACGCAGCGAGCCCCGCGTCCGCGCCCGCCTCGGTGAACACCTCGTACATGTCCTCGGGGCCGCCACAGCCGGAGGAGGCGATGACGGGCGTGGAGACGCTGTCGCAGACGCCCTTCGTGAGCGGGATGTCGTAGCCGTCCTTCGTCCCGTCGGCGTCGATGCTGTTGACGAACAGCTCGCCTGCGCCGCGCGACTCCGCCTCTCGGGCCCACTCGATGACGTCGAGGTCAGTCCCCTCGCGGCCGCCCTTGACGGTACACTCGAACCAGCAGGACTCGCCGTCCACCTCGACGTAGTGTTCGCCCGCTTCGTCGAAGCGACGGCGCGCGTCCACGGAGATGACGATGCACTGACTACCGAACGAGCGGGCACCCTCCTCGATGAGCGCCGGCCGGGCGATGGCGCCCGAGTTGATCGACACCTTGTCGGCGCCGGCGCGCAGCGTCTCCTTGACGTCCCCGCGGGTTCGGATGCCACCGCCGACAGTGAGCGGGATGAACACCTCGTCGGCCACCGCGCTCACGGTGTCGAGCATCGTCTCGCGGCCCTCCGCGCTCGCCGTGATGTCGAGGAAGACGAACTCGTCGGCGCCGGCCTCGTTGTACTTCTTCGCCATCTCGACCGGGTCGCCGGTGTACTCGAGATTCTCGAAGTTGACGCCGGTGAAGACGGCGGCCTCGCCGTCTTCGTCGACGTCGACGTCGATACAGGGGATGATTCGCTTCGTTAAAACCATGTGATGGCAATGTGTAAGATTTCAGTTGCTTAAAAGGGTCCTGATTGGGTATGGCGTCAGGCCCAGTAGAAGCTACAAACTGACCCGACCTATGCCTTTCCCACGAACCTACCCGGTATATATAAATAATACTAACCTGTTCAGCGATCTAAAGAATGGTTTCTCGATTCGAGGCAACCATACTGTTCTATGTTTTTGCTGCCGCAGCAGTCGTCTATTTATTTTCATTGATTTGGAATTTTTTAACAAACAACCCGATTGTACTCGTTATAATATTGATAATTTCTATAGCGGTCTTTGGAAATGCTGTTAACAAAGTCTTGGGTGGCACTTCTTCGACTATTCGTGTTTATTTTGACAAACTGAATACCGTCGAAAGGTATGGATTGATAACAAAAACAGGAGCAGTAGTTGCAGCTGTATTTTTTATCCCTGCCATGCTGACAGACTCCTTCAACATTATCTGGATTATTGAGATCACAGGGGTGATTATGCTACTAGTTGGAATTGAACTTGAACATAGAGCTTCAGGGGGAGAAAAGTATAGTCTCTCTGAATGATTTAGAGGAATATCATCAAGATCTGCTTCGTGAGCGTCATTTACCGTGCGGGGGTAGTCGTGGGGCGCGTTTGACGGTTTCGACGGACTGGCCCGGTCGGCTGCGACCGCAACGGCGAAGTGGGAACGTCTCGGAGGGGGAGACATGAGCGACCACGACGACCACGCGGACGACGAACACCATCCCCACGAGAGCGAGTACGCGACGGAGCGGACGACCGCCCCGCAGTCAGAGTACACGATGCGGGACGTCGGCGTCGGGTTCATGGTCGCGCTCGTCGGCATGGTCATCGTCTTCGCAGTGCCGCTGCTGCTCGCGTAACGGCTCCTCGCTCCCGGCCGTCGGTGACGACCGGCACGTAGCTTCAACACACAGCGGCGTAACCGTCGAGCATGCGCGTCTGTTCCGACGACGACGTGGCGGCTGTGCTCAATCTCGACGACCTCCTCCCGGTGGTCGCGGACGCTTTCAAACGACAGGGCCGGGGTGCCGTCGAGCGCCCGGAGCGCCCGCATTTCCCGGTCGGTGCGGGGTTGGAGGGAGCCGAACCGCTCGGCACCGGTCTCGCGATGCCCGCCTACCTCCACGGCGACGAGACGTACGCGACGAAGCTCGTCGCCGTCCACCCGGACAACCCGCCGGAGCGACCGACCATCCACGCGCAGCTACTGCTCACGGATGCACGCACCGGGGAGCCGGCTGCGCTGCTCGCCGGCGAACGGATCACGAACGCGCGGACGGGCTGTATCGGCGGCCTCGCGGCGGCCCAGCTCGCCGAGCAGCCGGTTCAGCTCGGGGTCATCGGTGCCGGTGCACAGGCTCGCTGGCAGGTCCGCGCCATCGACGCCGCGACGGATCTCGATACCGTGCGTATCTACTCACCGAGCGACTCCCGCGAGCGGTGCGCGAGCGACCTCCGCGAGGACGGAATCGACGCCCGCTCCGTCGACTCGCCGCGGGCGGCCGTCGAAGGCGCGACCGTCCTCGTGACGGCGACCACGGCGACGGAACCGACGTTTCCGGCCGACGCGCTCGCGGACGGAACGCTCGTCGTCGCGGTCGGTGCGTACACCGAAGAGACCCAAGAGCTCCCGCCGGCGGTCGTCGAGCGCGCGGCTCGCCTCTACGCCGACGTGCCCGAGGAAGCCGTCGAGACGGGTGATCTGCTCGCCGCGGACCACGCCGAACCCGTGCCGTTCTCGACCGTCGTCGCCGGCGAGGAGCCGACCGTCGGCACGGACGAGGTGGTTCTCGTGAAGAGCGTCGGCACGGCGGTGCTCGACGCCGCCGCGGGCGGCCACGTGTACGACGCTGCGCGGAATGAGGAGTTGGGAACGGTCGTCCGGCTCTGAGAACAGCTGTCGACTCAGGAGAGTTCGCGGTCGATGACGTTCCGTGCCGTCGCGATCTCGTCGACCGTCGCGTCGAGCGTGCCTCCCCCGACGGACACCGAGAGCGCGCCCGAGCCGTCCGACCGCCCGAGCTCTGTCACCGGCGCGGCGTCGCCGACGACTTCCCTGACGGCCGCCGGATCGCTCGTCTCGACGACGACGCGGCCCGGTCGCTCCGAGAAGAGAAGCTCCTCGGGCCGTGCTCCGCCCGGGAAGGTCACCTCGACACCGGCGTCGGCCGTGACCATCTCCGCGAGCGTGACCGCGAGGCCGCCGTGGCTCACGTCGTGGACCGCGGTCGTCGCGTCGTGTGTCGCGACCGCGGCGACCGCCTCGACGACCGCGAGCGGATCGTCGGGGAGCATCGGGAACGCGTCCGTTCCACCGTGCGAGGCGAGGTACTGACTCCCGCCGAGCGCGGCCGCCTGCTCGCCGACGAGGAGCAGCGTCCCGTCGCCGGCGAGCGCCGTCCCCGGCGCGTCGTACCCCTCCTTCGTCCCGACGACGGCGAGCGTCGGCGTCGGGGGAATGGGTCCGGCCGCGGAGTCGTTGTACAGCGAGACGTTGCCGCCGACGACGGGGGTGTCGAGCGCCCGGCACATGTCGGCGAGGCCATCGACGACGGCGCTGAAGCCGCCGTACACGTCTGGCTTCTCCGGGTTGCCGCCGTTGAGACAGTCGACGGCAGCGAGCGGGGTCGCGCCGACGGCCGCGAGGTTCGTCGCGTTCTCCAGGGCGACGGCGCGCGCGCCGTCGTACGGGGCAGCGTCGGTCCAGTTCGGGTCCGCACCGGACGAGAGGGCGACCCCATGCCCGGTTTCCCGAACCGCGAGCAGCGCAGCGTCGTCGCCGGGTCGCTTCGCGGTCCGATTGCCGACCTCGTGGTCGTACTGCCGGTACACCCACCGCTTCGAGGCGGTGTTCGGATGGGAAAGCAGCGTCTCGAACGCCGCTTCGAGTTCGAGGTCGGGGAGGTCGCGCGACTGTGGAGTGGGTTCGACGGCGTCGAGGTCGTTCATCGGGGCGCCGTCCGCAAGGTACTCCGCGGGCACGTCGACGACCGTCTCCCCCTCGAACGTGCAGACGTAGTTCCCGTCGGTCACCTCGCCGATGACCGAACAGCCGAGGTCGAACCGCTCGGCGATCTCGCGGACCGCGTCGACGTCTTTCGGGCGTACCTCGTAGCACATCCGCTCCTGTGACTCAGCGAGCAGGATCTCCATCGCGTTCATGTTCGGTTCGCGCTGGTGAACCTGTTCGAGCTCGATGTGTGCACCGAGCCCACCCTTCGCGACGAGCTCTGAGGAGGCGCCGCCAAGCCCCGCAGCGCCGAGGTCACGGGCCGCTTGGACGAGCTCGTCGTCGACGAGCTGCTCGTTCGCCTCGATGAGCAGCTTCTCCGCGTACGGGTCGCCCACCTGCACGGCGGGGCGGTCCTCGGTCTCCGCGTCCTCCGCGAGGTCCTCGCTGGCGAAGGAGGCGCCGCCGAGGCCGTCGCGGCCCGTCGCGTTGCCGACGAGGACGAGCTTGTTTTCGGGCGACTGCGCCTCGGCGGTGACGAGCCGCTCTTCGGGTACGAGCCCGAGACAGGCGACGTTGACGAGCGGGTTCCCCTCGTAGCCGTCGTGAAACGCGACCGAGCCCGTCACCGTCGGGACGCCGATGCAGTTGCCGTAGTGGCTGATTCCCTCGACGACCCCCTCGAACAGGTACCGGGAGTGCTCCCGACCGAAGTCGCCGAAGTACAGCGAGTCGGCCAACCCGATCGGGTACGCGCCCATCGACAGGGTGTCGCGGACGATGCCGCCGACCCCGGTCGCCGCGCCGTCGAACGGGTCGACGTACGAGGGGTGATTGTGGCTCTCGATCCCCATCGTCAGGTACGTCTCGTCGTCCAGCGCGACGACGGCCGCGTCGTCACCGGGGCCGACGACTACGTCCTCGTTTTCACTGTCGAACGCCGACAGCAGGGGCCGCGAGGAGCGGTACGCGCAGTGTTCGCTCCAGAGGTTCTCGAACAACAGCGCCTCCGCGTCGGTTAGTTCACGACCCAGCTCCGCCCGGATGAGCGACGCGTCCGCCTCGTCGAGTGGCATTCACGTGTGTGGTTATCTTCGGAGGTGTTGGACCTTTCTATATGCACGCCCGTGGTCTGACGCGCCGGTCTCCGCCCCCACTGCGGTCGGACAACGGCCGGGACCGGGGCGCTTTTGGCACCAGCGGGCCTCACTCCAGCCGTGTTACGGGCCGAGCTCCACTGCCACTCGTCGCTCTCTTACGATGGCCGTGACCCCGTCGAGCTCTTGCTCGAGCAGGCAGCCGCCGTCGGTCTCGACGCGCTCGCCGTCACCGACCACGACGAGATAGACGCGAGCCTCACCGCGGCGGAGCAGGCTCCCGACCACGGCCTCGTCGGTATTCCCGGGATGGAGGTGACGAGCGAGGCAGGGCACGTGCTCGCGCTCGGCGTCGAGGAGCTCGTTCCGCCCGGCCTCCCCTTCGTCGAGACGCTCGACCGCATCCGCGCGCAAGGCGGTATCGCCGTCATCCCCCATCCGTTCCAGCGGTCGCGCCACGGCGTCGCCCCACACGTCTCGGAGGAGACACTCGCCGGCGCCGACGCCATCGAAGTGTACAACTCCCGACTGTTCACCGGTCGTTCGAACCGGACCGCAGAACGGTTCGCGGCGGCCAGAAACCTCCCGATGACCGCCGGCTCCGACGCCCACATCGCGGAGATGGTCGGGCAAGCCGTCACCGAGATCGACGCTCACGAACACAGCGTCGCCGCCGTGCTCGACGCCATCCGCGAGGGGCGAACCTCCGTCGTCGGTAAGCGGACGCCGTGGCGCATCTCCCTGCGGCAGTTCGGCGGTGGGGTTCGGCGCAGGATCGCCCGTGCAGTTTACCCGTTCTGAATCGACGGCGTCTCGATTCGGGCGGCACGGTTCAGCCAGACCGAGCGCGCGGCGCCTTCGGAGTCAGTGGACCGGCCGGTACGTCTCCCGGAGGTTTGCGGTCACATCCGGGAACAGGGCTTCGAGCGACGGGTCGTCGTCGACGAGTTCGTACGTGCGCCCCGACTTTTCGACGACGCCGGCGTCGTGGAGATGATCGAGGTGGGCGAACGCCTCCCCCGGCCCGTGGAGGATGTGTATCGCGTGAAGGTCGCCGAACAGCGCCGCGGACACTTCCCACGGCGTCGCCGGCCCATCCCGCAGCACGCCGACGACGCGTTCGGTCCGCTCGCGGTGGTGGTCAATGATGTCGGCCGCCCGGCCCGGCGGGTCGATGATGGCGCCGCGGTGTCCCGGCCACGCGCGGGTGTATCCCCTCTCGACGATGGCGGTGAGGGTGTCGAGATACTTCGCCAGCGGCGCGTCGACGCGCACGTCCGCGCCGCCGACGTTCGGCGTGTAGTAGGGGAGCAGCGCGTCTCCGGAGAACACCTCACGGCCCGCGGCGCCGTCGAAGGCAAACCCGGTCAGCCCGGCAGTGTGGCCCGGCATGTGGACGGTCTCGAGTTCGACGCTCCCGAGGTCGAAGCGCTCGCCGCCGGCGAACGACGTCACGGTCGGGTCGTGCCCCTCAGCCTCGTCACCGCTCAAAAAGGCAGCGAGCGCCTGGAACGGTTCGTCGGGCATCCCCCACTCGCGGAGGAGCGCCCGCATCTCGTCGTCCATCGCCCCCTGGCCTCGCGAGCGCGTCTCGATGTAGTCGGCGTCGGCCTCGTGGGCGTAGACGGGACAGCCGGATGCCGCCTGCACGTCGCCGGCGAGGCCCGCGTGGTCCTGGTGCCAGTGGGTGAGAAAGACGCGGTCGACGTCCGCGAAGTCGACGCCGAGGTCGGCGAGGCCGGCCGCGAGTGTCTCCTCCGTGTCAGGGTGGTGGATGCCCGTGTCGACGAGTGTGAGTTCCGCATCGGGTTCGGTGCCGAGCACGTAACAGTTGTTCAGCCCCTCGAACGCCGTGTTGCCGAGACGGATCGAATGTAGCTCGAACGGGAGATTCATCTATCCGCCGGCGACGGACGGGGCCACCATGAGTATGTCGCCGTCGGCGAGCTCCGTCTCTCCTCCGGCGAGCGACCGGATCGGCTCTTCGTTCACGAGGACGTTCACGTTTGCCCGGACGCGCTCCTCGGAGTCGAACACGAGCGGGCCGAATCCGTCGTACTCCTCGCCGAGCGCACGGAGCAGGTCGCGGACCGTGGTTCCCGCCTCGACCGTTCGGGTCACGCGCTTGCGGCCGACGGCGTCGCGAACCGTCGCGTAGAAGAGACACGTCACCTGCATACCCGGGCTCGGTCCCCAGCGCGCAAGAGGGTTGTCGTCGGGGAAACGCTCATTGGCGACGCCGGCGGGATAGGGACGTGCCCCTACGCTCGACCCCGGAGGACGCGTTCGACGCGGTCCCGGACTACGACTACCCCGTCTCGTATCAGTCGGTCGGCGACCCCGACATGGCCTACGTCGACGTGGCCGGCGACGGCCCCGAGACGTTCCTCTGTCTCCACGGCGAGCCGACCTGGGGATTCCTCTACCGGAAGTTCGTCCCTCGGCTCTCGGACCGCGGCCGCGTCGTGATTCCGGACGCGGTCGGCTTCGGCCGCTCCGACAAGTATACCGACCGCGAGGAGTACAGTTTTCGGCTCCACTACGAGGCGTTCGAGCAGTTTCTCGAGGCGCTCGAGCTGACCGACGTCACCCTCGTCTGTCAGGACTGGGGTGGCATCCTCGGGCTGACGCTCGCCGCGAATCACCCCGAGCGGTTCGCCCGTCTCGTGCCGATGAACACCGCAATTCCGACTGGCGACCAGGAGATGCCGCCCGAGTGGGAGGAGTTCCGTTCGTTCGTGGAGCGCACCGACGACCTCCCCGTCGACCTGCTGATACAGAACGCGACGGCGACGGAGCTCTCCGAGGAGGTGCTCGCCGCCTACGAGGCACCGTTCCCGGACTCCGAACTGCTGGCCGGCGCCCGAGAGTGGCCGGACATGGTGCCGCGGAAGGGTGGTGGCGACGGCGCGGAGATGACCCGCGCGGCGGCGGAGAAACTCGGCGAGTGGGAGAAGCCCGCGTTCGTGCTGTTCTCCGACTCGGACCCCATCACACGCGGGAACCGGGACCCGTTGCGCGAACACATCCCGACCGCGAGCGAGCAGCCGGACGTGTGGATCGAAGACGCGATGCATTTCCTCCAGGAGGACGCCGGCGAGGAGATCGCCGACCGCATCGTCGCGTTCGTCGACCGGACTTAGCCGATAGTCGTCGCGACGCCCTTCGTCTGCCGGTAATCGGACGCGAGCAACCCGCGTATCGTTCCGAGGAGGGCGTCGCGGTCCGCGTCGGTCCACGCTGCGGGCTCTTTCACCGGGACGACGAGGAAGCCGCGCCCTCGAATCTGTTCTGCGTGGTGGGCCGCGGCGTCGGCGGATAGCTTTCCGAGCTGTGTGGTGTGGTTGTCGAGCGCGTAGCGGAACGCGCGGTCGCCGACGGTAAAGAGAATGTGCGCGTTGATGGCGCGCAGCTCCGCGTCCAGAAAGCGAAGCTGGTCGGCGTACGACTCGTCGGCCGGCTCGCCGTCCGTGACACCCGGGTGGACGTACGAGAGAAACGTGTTCGAGAGGTCCGGCTCGTCGCTGTACGGCTCGGCGGCGAACCCGACCTCGCTGAGGACGGACTGCAGGCGACGGCCGGCCTCGGCCTCGGTGAACGGGACACCCGTCGTGGCACCGCCGTGTCGGGCCGGGCTGTCGCCGATAAAGTGGAAATCAGCGTTCGCATCGCCGTAGCCGTACGCGGCACCCCCGTTGATTCGCATTCCGAAGGGGTTGCTCGTCTCGTCCGTGACGTTCTCCACGCCGGGGAGAAAAGCGAGGGGCGGACAAAAGCGCCGCGTTTCCGGCGCTCTAGAGGGCAGAGCTGCCCGCTACGCCAACGGCGGCGCTCGACTACTCCACGACGATGCCGCCCTTCATCCCGAGCCCCCGGTGCGGTGTGCAGTAGTAGAGTGCGACGCCGGCCTCGTCGAACGACACGACGAACGGATCGCCCGACTGTTTCGTGTCGCCGCTGTCGAACGAGAAGTCCGAGTTCTCCTCTGAGACGACGTTGTGCTGGCTCCCACCCTCGGTCCACTCGAAGGAAACGGTCGTGCCCGTCGAGACCCGCAGTGCCGGCGGCGCGTACGCGTAGTCCGCACCGTTCCCCTCTGCTCCGACCGTGACGACGACCTCGTCGGACCCGGTCTCGTCTGTGACGGATCCGTCGAAGGTCCCCTCGGCCGGGTCCTCGTTCAGGTAGTCGACGACCCGCTGTTCGGCCGCGGTGTAGTCGTCTCCCCCGTCGCTGCCGTCTCCGCTCCCGTTGCCGTCACCGCCGCTGCACCCGGCGAGACCGACTGCGATTCCGGTTGTCCCCACAGTCGCAACGAACCGTCGTCGGCTGATGAAACGGTTACCCATGCTCGAACGTAGGGTGTCGATCGGCGTAAAGTGCCGGTTGTCGAATGATAACTCGACACGCACACTCGCACAGTCGAGCGGTTTCATGAACGTGGGGGCCGAAGGTCGAGCATGGCAGTGCTGGTCCTCGGCGACCAACTGACGACCGACCACGGGCCGGTCGTCGACGCCGACCGCGTCGTCATGGTCGAGGCGCGGTCGTTCGCTCGCCGCCACGCGTACCACCCGCACAAGTTGACGCTCGTGTTCGCCGCGATGCGACGGTTCCGCGACCGGCTGCGTGCCGACGGCGTCACAGTCGACTACTACGAGGCGGCGACGTTCGGCGACGCCCTCGACGACCACTTCGACGCGTATCCGGGCGACGACCTCGTCGTCATGGAGCCGCCGAGCCACGGCGCGGCGGACCGTCTGCGGGAGCTCGTCGCCGACCGCGGCGGCGACCTCGAACTGAAAGAGAACGAGCTGTTCCTCTGTTCGCGAGCGCAGTGGGCCGAGTTCGCCGACGAACGCGAGCCGCCGTACCGCCACGAGGAGTTCTACCGGTTCATGCGCCGCGAGACGGGCTATCTCATGGCGGACGGCGACCCCGTCGGCGGAGAGTGGAACTACGACGACCGGAACCGGGAGTTCCCCGGCGAAGAGTACGACCCGCCCGACCCGCCGCGGTACGAGCCGGACGAGAGCACTCGCAAGGTGTGGGAGTGGGTCACGTCGCTGTCGGGGAGCTACGACACGGACCCGTTGGGGCCGGGGTGGGCCGATCCGGAGCCGTTCTTCTGGCCCGTCACCCGCGAGGACGCGCTCGACGCCCTCGACGCGTTCGTCGCCGACCGGCTCCCCGAGTTCGGCCCGTACCAGGACGCGATGCTCGGCGACGAGTGGGCGATGAACCACGCGCTGCTGTCGGGTGCGATGAACGTCGGCCTGCTCCACCCGACTGAGGTCATCGAAGCTGTCGTCGCGGGGGCGAAGACGCAGCCGGAGACGCCGCTCGCGAGCGTCGAGGGGTTCGTTCGGCAGGTGCTCGGCTGGCGGGAGTTCATGCGACACACCTACCGCGAGGCGATGCCGGAGCTGGCGACGGCGAACCAGCTCGGCGCGACCGAGCCGCTTCCGGACTTCTACTGGACCGGCGACACCGAGATGGCGTGTCTCGCCGACGCCGTCGACGGTGTCCGGAAGCGCGGGTACGGCCACCACATCGAGCGGCTGATGGTGCTCTCGAACTTCGCGCTGCTGTACGGAGTCGAGCCCGTCGAGCTGAACGAGTGGTTCCACGCCGCGTACGTCGACGCCTACCACTGGGTGACGACGCCGAACGTCGTGGAGATGGGGTCGTTCGGCGCGGGCGTCTTCGCAACCAAGCCGTACGCCGCGAGCGCGAACTACGTGAATCGGATGAGCGACCACTGCTTCGACTGTGTGTACTACCACACCAAGGCGAGCGGCGAAGGTGCCTGCCCGTTCAACGCGCTGTACTGGGAGTTCCTCGACCGAAACGAGGAGCAGCTGCGGGAGACCGGCCGGATGGGGCTCGTCTACTCCCATCTCGACGACAAGCGAGGCGAGGAGCTGGAGGCGATCAGCGACCGGGCGAACGAGGTTCGCAAGCGAGCGAAGGAGCTGGAGCTGTAGGTTGGGGCGGGTTCGAGGCCGAGGAGAACGGGCGCGTCAGTGGTGGTCGTGGCTGTGCCCGTGACTGTCTCCGTGCCCGTGTCCATGCCCGTGACCGTCTCCGTCGACGTGGCCATGCGGATCGCCGTCGACGAACTCGTGGGCGGTGCGGTCGCCGGCCGCGAACTCGTCTGCGCGGTCGGCGACGACGCTCCCGCCGAGTAACCCCTCTTCGACGACGAGCCGTTCCAGCGCCGCGAGCCACTGCTCGTAGTACGGCGCCGACTCGTCGCGGTCGATCTCGGCGACGAGCCGCCGCTGGAACGTCTTCCACGGGCGGCCGTTGCCGACTCCGTCGGTGTCCGGTCCGGCCTCGGTGAGCGCGACGGCGAGCGCGAACGACCGCGCCTGCCACGGCGCCTCGAACGTCGGCCGGTCCGGGTCGAGGTCTGCGAGCTTCTTCGACGAGGCCGTCACCGTCCCGCCGTCCGAGGCCGCATACCCCCCACCGAGCCGGTCGACGCCGATCATCGCGTTGCGCGTGACGCGTTCGACGAGCTCCGACTCGTCGAGCCCCTCGGTGCCGGGCGGGCGCTCTGGGAGCACCATGTAGCGGAGCTCGGAGGTGGAGTCCCACACCTCGATCTCGACGTCGTCGTCGAGGTCGAGGTCGAAGTCCTCGCGGAGCAGGCCACGGGGATCACGCACCGCACGGGAGCGGTACTCCGGCGTCTTGTACCACGTCGGCGGGAGCCCCAGCACGGCCCACGGGTAACACGAGCAGAGCGTACAGACGACGAGGTTGTGCGTGCTCGGGTCGTTCGCCTTCACCTCGACGTCCATCGTCTCCGTGTCGACGTCGATGTTCATCGACTCGATGGCCGCGGTGCCGTCGTCGAGCAGCCGGTCGCGGAATGCGTCGTCAGTCCACGCCCGAGCGACCACACGCGCGCCGTTCAGTGGGCCGATCTCGTCTTCGTACGTCGCGACGATGCGGTCGACGGCCTCGGTCGAGAGCAGTTCCTTCTCGACGAGCAGCGACTGCAAAGCGCGGGCTCGGGCCTCCGGGTCGTACTCGCGGCGGAGCGCGTCCGCGTCGAACGCCGCTGCGTCATCGTGGTCGTCCATGCCGGCTACTGTCTCCCGGCCCGCTTCAACGTTCGGGGCGGAGATACGGCTCCCAGAGGTCGGCGGAGACGGCGTCGCTCGTCGCGCGTCCGTCCCACAGCTCGTCGGGGTCGAACCGGACGTTGTACAGCGGCTCGCTCCGCTCGTCGCCGTGGGCGGCCGCGTCGGGATACGTGTGGTCGCCGCGGCGGGCGGCGACGGTTCCGGTCGCCCGCCGGAGATAGCCCGGGCATCGGGTGTGTCCCGACGGGTTGTGGTTGCGGACGACGACGCGGTCGCCGACGTCGAATGCGGGCTCGGAATCGCTCGCGTCGGAGTCGTACGCCTCGTTGACGCCCGCGCTCAACTCGCCGAGCAGGTCGGGGTCGGACCGCTCCGGCACGGTCGCCCCGCCGTCTGCGAACGCGCGGACGCGCTCCTCGACCGCGTCCGGATCGAGAACGCCCCGTTCGACGAACAGCCGGGTGATGGCCGTCACCCAGCGGTCGTAGTAGCTCGCGCCGAGGTAGTCGCGGGGCGGCATCCGCTCGATGCTGTGTCTGAACGCGTCGATGCCGAAGGTTCCGGAGCCGAGACCGGCGACGAACGTCGCGTAGGCGACCCCCTCCCACGGTTCGTGGAAGGTGTCCGGGTGTTCGGTCGTGTCGACGGGGCCGAAACCGTCCATCCCGCCCACGTCGTGGATACCGTCCATGCCGGGGGTTCACCGCGACGGCTCAAAAAACCGTGCGGGTGTGGAGGTCGAGCGGCGTCGGGGGACAGATGCCCCCGCCCGCTACTCCCTCGGCTCCCGAGCGAGAGTGTAAAATTCGTCGTTCGGACGCATGTCCGCGACCGTCGCCATCCGGTTCGAGAGGTTGTAGTAGCTCACGACGCTGGCGACGTCCCACACCTGTTCGTCGGTGAAGCCGGCCTCCTTCAGCGCCTCGACGGCCGCGTCGTCGACCTTCCCCGGGGATTCGGTCAACAGCTCGGCGAAGTCGAGCATCGCGCGGTGGCGCTCCGAGAGGTCCGCGCTCCGGTGGTTCGTCGCGAGCTGGTCGGCGAGCTTCGGGTCCTTCGCGTAGATGCGCACCAGCGCGCCGTGGGCGACGACACAGTAGAGACAGTCGTTGATGCCTGAGACGGTCACGACGAGCATCTCGATCTCGTGGCGCTCGAGCGAGGTGTCGTCGACCAGCGCGTCGTGGTACTCGAAGAAGGCGCGGAAGTGACTCGGCTTGTACGCGAACGCGGGGAACACGTTCGGCGTGAACCCGGCTTCTTCGGTCTCTTTCTCGATTCGCTCGCGGACGTCGTCGGGGAGCTCCTCGACGTCGGGCGTTTCGAAGCGCCCCATCGGCTCGGACATGGCAGGAGGGTCCGGCGCGGGGGGCTTAGTCCTGCCGCCCGGCCCGTAGATTCAAGCGGGAACGCGCCCGATCCCCGCTGTGTACGCGCTCGGTCACTACGGCGTCGCGCTGCTGGTGTACGCTCCCGTCGGCTTCGTTCTCGCCCGGTCGGAGCCGACGCTCGCCGTACTGGGCGGGGCGGGAGTCATCGCGCTCGCGACGGTCCCCGACTACGATCTCCGACTCCCGCTCGTGAGCCATCGGGGCGTCAGCCATACGCTGCTGTTCACGCTCGCGGTCGCGGGGCTGCTCGGCGCCGCCGGCTGGCAGCTCGGCCGGGGCTCGTACACCCCGCTGGGCGGTCCCGTCCGGAGCGCCGCCTTCGGCTTCGGTGTTGGCCTGTTCGGCATCGGTTCACACATCCTCGGCGACGTGCTTACGCCGGCCGGCGTCGCGGTGCTGTGGCCGCTCTCCGACCACGAGTTCTCCGTGTCGCTGACGCGAGCGGACAGCACGCTGGCGAACTGGGGACTGTTCGCGCTCGGCGTGTTCGCGACGGCGGGGGCGCTGCTGCTGTCGGTGCAGGTTTGAAACGTGCGTCGATCAGGGACCGACGCGCGGCCGCCTCAGATGAGATCCTGGTCTTCGAGCTGGTCGAGCACGTCGTCGACGAACGCCTCGGCCGAGTCGTACGGGAAGTCCCCACCGCCGAGCTTCGTGTTCAGCTCCATCGCGGTCATCGAGAAGTCGCCGGATTCGAACTTCGTTCCCGGCCCGTTCGGCAGCGCGGGGACGAGGTCCATCGGACTGTTGATGGGGTAGTCGGCGCCGCCGAAGGCGTCTATCATCTGCTCGCGGAGGTCATCCTTGTCAGCCATGACACCTGAAACGACCGTCGCAACCCAAATAAATAGTTCGTGTACCCCAACGAGTTCCGTTGTTTCGGGTTTATTATCCCGCGACGATCGGGATGGGATCGGCGACCGGACGGGGCTCCCGCCCGTCTTCGACGACTGACAAATAACTGCTTCAAAACGAATTAAATGCTCTTTGAGGGTAGTTTACGAATTGTTCACAAATCTCAAACAGAATTTAAGTTCGGCGAGACACAATCTGCGACTGCATACGGAGGTGAACAGACCATGACGGTTCCCACGACTCCGAGTTCCTGGACGCAGAGCCTCGAGATGCCGTCTCGCGTGTTCGGTGCCGATGGCCCGTTCGGTCTGTTCGGTGCCGACGACTACGAGCTGTACGAGGAGGAGGGTGAGTTCGTGCTCTCCGTCGAGATGCCCGGCTTCGAGCCGGCTGAGATCGACGCGACGTGGCACGACAACCGACTGACCATCGCGGCTGAGCACACGGACGAACGCCGCGACCGACAGCGGACCTACCACCGGTCCTTCCGGTTCCCGAAGGACGTCGACGAGGACGGCCTCTCCGCGGAGTACCGCAACGGCGTCCTCGAAATTCGGCTCCCGGTGGCGACCGACCCCGCCGTCGAGAAGGGGACGGCCATCCCCATCGAGGGCTCGACAGAGTAGTCGCATCGGCGTCGGAACGACGCCTCCGTTTCTTCGCGTGTGACAACGTTGATAGCCGCGGGTCCGTATCCGTGAGTCATGCCAACGGACCCCATCGAGTACGGTCGGCTCGACGCCGGCCGCGACTGCAACTACTGGACGCTCGATCCGACCCTCCGATACGAGGCGCGTCGGGTCTACCCGGACGACGCGTTCTCGTGGGCCGAGCCGGTGCTCTCCGAGTTCGGAGCGACCTGCGGCAACGAGATCGCCGAGCGTGCCGACCGGATCGACCGCCATCCGCCGGAGCTTCACACGTACGACGCGGACGGCGAGATATGCAACGAGGTGGAGTACCACCCGGACCAGACGGCGAACGAACGCGTCACGTACGGCGAGTTCCGGCTGACGCACGACCCGTTTCACGCGCCGCCGGGCCGCGACGAGCCGGCCGGATTCACCCACGCGCTCACCATGCAGGCGCTGCTGTCGTACTGTGACGTCGGCTTCTGCTGTCCCGCGTCGATGACCGTCGGCGCGGCCGTTGCGCTCGACGCCGCGGACGCGTGGGACGACCCCGTTCTCGGCGACTACCTCGATCGCCTGACGACCGCCGATCCCGACGAACATATCGAGGGGGCGATGTTCCTCACGGAGAAGCAGGGGGGTAGCGACGTCGGTGCGAACGAGGTGCGCGCGGAGCCGAACGGCGACGGCACGTACGCGATCTCCGGCGAGAAGTGGTTCTGCTCGAACGTCGACGCGCAGGGCGCGCTCGTGCTCGCGCGAACGCCGGACGCCCCCGACGGCACCGAGGGGCTGTCGCTGTTTCTCGTTTCGCGCGAGGTGGACGGCCAGCTCAACGACGCGCTGTTCCGCCGGCTGAAGGACAAACTCGGCACGCTCTCCGTGCCGACCGGCGAGATCGAGTATCGCGGCGCGACGGGGTATCTCGTCGGCGAGGAAGGGGACGGCTTCGCACTGATGGCCGAGATGATGAACTACGAGCGGTTGACGAACGCGACCGGTGCGGTCGGCGTGATGGGACGCGCGCTCTTGGAGGCGAAGGTCCACGCCGCGAACCGCGAGGCGTTCGGTCAACGGCTCGACGGCCATCCGTTGATGCGCCGAGACCTCGCGGAGCTGACCGTCGAGTACGAGGGTGCTGCGGCGTTCGCCTTCGAGGCGGCCCGCCACTACGACGCGTGGAAGCGCGACGACCCGGGCGCCGGAGACGCGGGCGACGACTCGGACGCGTTCAAGCTGTTCCGCCTCCTCGTCCCCGTGGCGAAGTACCGGACTGCGCGCGACTCCGTCTCCGTCGCGTCGTACTGCATGGAGGTGCTCGGCGGCGACGGCTACGTTCGCGACGCGACGACGCCGCGGCTGTTGCGCGACACGCAGGTGCTCCCCATCTGGGAGGGCGCTTCGAACGTCATCTCGCTCGACGTGCTCCGGGTGCTGGAGCGCGAGGACGCCCACGAGGCGCTCTTCCCCTTCGTCGGGTCGCTGCTCGACGTCGCGGACGACCGGCTCACCGACATCGTCGAAACGGTCGAATCGGCGTTCGCAGACCTGCAGACGGCGCTCGGGGCGCTCGCGACCGGCGACCCGGAGTACGCACAGTACCACGCGAAGGAGCTCGCGAACCTGCTCTACGACGTGGTCACTGCCGCGCTGCTCGTCTCGGAGGCCGACGACGAACTCGCCGCGGGGGACGCACGGAAGGCGTTGGTCGCGCGGGCCTTCGTCGACGAACACATCCGCGCGGACGGCGCACGAGGTATGGCCTCGGGCGAGCGGTTCTGCGACGACCACTTCGACGCGCTTGCACGCTACGCGAGCGTCGACCCCGCGACGCTCGACGGCGTTCTCGCGTGACCGCTAGGGTGTCGCCGGCGTTCTGGTCGGCTCCGGTTCACCGAGGAGTCTCCGTTCCCCACTCGTCGAGCGCCGTCGCGAGTGCGGGAACCTCTTCGGCGCGCGACTCGAGCGACTCGTCTGCCGTCCACGCCTCTACCGCCGCCCGAAAGGCCTCCGCACCCGCGCGGGTGCCGTCGGGGTGGCCGTGGATGCCGCCGCCCGCCTGCACCATCACGTTCGGGCCGGTCTCGTCGAGCACTTGGTCGACGATGCCGGGGTGGAGGCCGCCGGAGGCGACGGGGAGGACGGGGTCGAGCCCGTGGAGGTCCGAGCCGAGCCACGCGTTGATCCCGACGGTGTCCTCGTTTGCGAGCTTGCCGAATCCGGCGGTTCCGGTGTGGAGGTGGTCGACGCCGGCGAGCCGGGCGAACTGCGCGAGACAGCGCATCGAGACGCCGTGGTGGGGGAGCCGGTCGAACGCGGCGTGCATGGCTCGGTGCGCGTGGATGGCGAGATCGAGGTCGTCGGTACGCTCCCGCACGGTCTGGAGTGCGGACCAGCCGGCGGTGATGATGTCGACCATCACGAACCGGCCGCCGTGGTCGGCGACGTACTCCGCGCGGCGCACCATCTCGTCCGTCTCGGCGGTGATGTTCACGAGGTAGTCCTTCCGGTCGCCGGTCTCGGATTCGGCCTGGTCGGCTCGCTCGAACGACTGCGTCACGCGCTCCTCGAACGGGTTGAACCCCTGGTTCGTGAGGTTCTCGTCGTCCTTCAGAAGGTCGACACCGCCGAGCCACGCCTCGTAGCCGACGCGCGCGTGCTCCTCCGTCGGGAGGCCGACCTTCGGCTTCGGGACAGTCGCGACCGCGGGCCGGTCACCCGCGTCGAGCAGGCGGTGTTTCACCGCGTGTCCGTACTGCGGGCCGGGGAACGCGCTCGTGATCGCCTCGGGCCACTCGCAGTTCTCCAGCCGGATGCTCTCGACCGCCTTCATCCCCATGATGTTGCCGGCGATACAGGAGAGGATCTGCGCGAGGCTACCGGCCTCGAACAGCTCGGCGGGGTACGCGACCTTCACCGTGCCGTCACCGCGCAGCGAGTACGCCGTCGCAGAGAGCCGCGTCACGTCGGCGTCGGCGTTCAGCGCTGCCCACGTGCCGTTCGACGACTCGCTCGCGACCCGCGCGGCCGCGGCCTCCATCGACATCTCCTCGCCGGGGACGATGCGGAACGTACAGACGAGGTCGTCGTCCGCGGGGCTGTACGATGTGTCGAGAAAGTCGTCGTACTGGATTCCCATAACGGCGACCGTTGGCCGCCGGGAGATAAGGAACTTCGGGTGAGGCTGGCAGCCGGATGCGCCGCGAGCGCGCCCGCAGGCTCAGCGGCCCCCGTCCTGCTGGTAGCTGCGGTAGCTCATCGCGTCGCCGTCGACGATGACGGCGTCGCCGCCGTTCTCACATCCTTCGGGGGTGCTATCTTCTCCCAGCCCGCCGTCCGTCGTCATGTCACCGTACTCGTACGGGTCGTCGTGTAACTCCATGTGGATAGGTGACACTCCACGGGATATAAGCCTTTGTCAGACGTTCACACGATTCGCCCGGGCGGTCCGCGAGCCCGTTCACTCGATTCGTTCGAGCAAGCCGGGTAGGTCTCCGAGCGAGTCGATCACGTAGTCGGGCGTCACGTCGGCCGATTCGGCGTCCTCGCGGTCGTGCCGTCCCGTCAACACGAAAATCGTCGTCATCCCGGCGCGCTCCCCCATCGTGATGTCGGTGTCGAGGCCGTCACCGACGACGAGACAGGCCGCCGGCTGACAGCCGAGCCGGTCCGCGATGAGGTCGACCATCGCCGCGGACGGCTTGCCGAGCACGCGGTCCGGCTCGCGCTCGGCGACGCCGGCGACGGCACGGGTGATGGCGCCGCTGCCGGGGTAGTCTCGGCCGTCCGAGTCGGGGTAAGTGAGGTCCGGATCCGTCCCGTAGAAGGCGGCCGCCCCCTCGAGTGCCCACAGTCCCTCGGTCATGTCGCGGTAGTCGAAGCCGTAGTCGTGGGAGGTGACCACCACGTCCGCTGCGCCCGGCTCCTCGGTGAGTGTGACCCCACCGTCACGGACCTGTTCGCGCAGCCCGTCCGAGCCGATGAGGAACGTCCGGTCGCCGGCGTGTCGATCCGCGAGGTACGCCGCCGTCACCGCGCCGGCCGAAACTACCTCCTCCTCTCGCGCTTCGATTCCGAGCTCGGCGAGCCGTTCGACGTAGCCCGCCGGGCTCCGTGTCGGGTTGTTCGTGACGAACAACACGTCGAGGCCGCGCTCGCGCAGGTCCGCCACGGCGTCGTCGGCCCCGTCGAGGACACGCTCGCCGCGGTAGACCGTCCCGTCGAGGTCGACGACGACCCCTTCGTACTCCATGCCTCGGCTACGACTCGCGACAAAAAAGCGGGCCGGTTCTCAGACGAGCCCGCGGACCGCGAGCGCGGCGAGCGGCGGCACGGCGAGCCCGCTCGCGACGGCGACGTAGACCAGCGGCGCCGCGGTCGCGACGGCGACGAGCGAGCCGTACCAGACGAGCGCCAGCGCCCACGCGACGAGGACGGCGACGCCGAACCAGACGCCCAGCACGAGCGCGCGCCGAAGCGACGGGGCGAACAGTCCGGCGAGCCCGCCGCCGAGCGCGAGTCCCGCCGGATGGACCGCCGTCGCCGCGAGCCCGAGCAGGAACGCGACCACGAGGGCCGGATCGGCACGGTCAGACGCCCGGAACGCGGCGAGCGCGTCCGGCGTGAGCCGGCTCATCGCTCTGCCTCCTCGTCACCGCCGACGAACCGAATCACCACGGGACCGGCAGCGTTCGTCGGTATCGGGTGGTACCGGCCGTTCGCCCACGCGTCGAGCTGGTCGTCGTAGTGGGGTGAGTACGGGTTGCCAGACTGTCCCCCCGGGAGCACGCCGTACGATTCGTCGCCGGCGACGACCATCCGCCACGAGGAGCCGGCCGTCGACGCCACGCGGACGTTAGAGACGGTGAACGGACCGCCGCCGGTCGGCGTTTCGGGGTAGTCGAGGAACGCGACCGGGAACTGATGGTCGAGGTCCACGACGTTGTAGTCGCCGTACGTCTCCCACCCCTCGGCGTCGGCGCGCTCGACCGCCCGCGCGAACGCCGTCGCGTACACGTCTGCGCGCGTCTCTCGTTCGGCGGTTCGCTCGTCGTCGAACCAGTCGCTATCTGCCGGGAGCCCCTGTATCGCGTGGTGGTGCGGGTAGTAGCTCGCGTCGAGCCCGCGGGGATGGAACTCGTCGTACAGCGTCGCGTTGCGCACCTCTTCGCGGAACAGCGCGTACAGCAGCGCGCCCCGCGAATCGCGCGTCAGGTTGCGGTCCCACTCAGCGAGCCGGTCTGCCTCCGTCCGGACCGACGGCGACATCTCGCCCCGTGCGTCGAGGATGTCTGACACGTAACCGTCCGCAGCGAGCGAGCGCACGTCGCGCTGGACCTCCTTGGTGAACGCGGCCGTCACCGGTTCGTCCGACGCGACCCGTGCCTCCAGGCGGTCGTAGATGCGCTCGCCGCGGTACGGGTCCGCGAACCGCTCGCTGTAGGCGAGATAGAACCCCGGCTCGTCGGTCGTCCGCTGGTTCGCGGTCGCGAGCACGTCCGGGTTCTCGACGTGCGGCACCGCCTCGTGGGAGACGAACCCGCCCGTCGCGTTCCAGTTCGTCTGCCCGTACGGCTCCCAGCCGCGCCACTCACCTTCCCCTTCCGTCGCGTTGAACGGCCGGTCCGCGTCGACGCGCTCGCCGTTGGTGTATCGGTACGGGTACTTCCCGGTGAGTCGGAACATCGTCCCGCCGTCGCGGTCGGCGGCGACGAGGTTCTGCGTCGGCGTGTCGAATCGACGCACCGCGGTGCGGACGTCGTCGAGGTTCTCCGCGTGGTTCAACTCGTACACTGCGCGGGCCTCGCGCGTACCCGTGAGCCCGAGCCACGAGACGGCGACCTCGCGACCGTCGCGCTCGAGCAGCGGCCCCTTCACCGTCTTCGCCACCTCGACCGACACGTCCGGGGCGTCCGCGACCTCGATCGTCTCCGTCTCGCGGTCGACGCGCAGCGTCTCGTCGTCGTACACGTACGTGTCCTCGGTCGGCCGCGCGAACGTGTACAGGTCCGTCTGGTCCGCGCCGACGTTCGTGAACCCCCACGAGACGTCCTCTGTCTGCCCGATGACGACGAACGGGAGCCCCGGGAAGGAGACGCCCCGCGCGTTCATCCCCTCCGTCTCGACGTGCATCTCGTACCAGACTGGGGGAACGGTGAGCGAGAGGTGGGGGTCGTTCGCGACGATCGGCGCACCGTCGTCCGTGTGGTTGCCGGAGACGACCCACGAGTTCGAGCCGACGCCAGGCTCTCGTTCGAACGCCGAGTAGGCGTCGTAGAGGCCGCTGAAGTCGCCTGTTCTGTCCTCGTCGCCGTCGCGTCCGTCGTCCAGGGCGCGAACGTCGTCGGGAACCGCACGACCACCGCTCGAACGGTCGATGATGGCCGCGTCGTGGTCCAGAGAGTCGGGGTACAGCTCCGGCGTCTCGCCGAACTCCTCGTGGAGCGTCGCCGTCCGGAGGTCGCGGAAGTCGCCGCTGAGCTGCCACGCGATGAGCTTTCCGACGAGCAGCGAGTCGGTGGGTCGCCACCGCGCGGGTTCGTAGTCGTTCGCCCTGAACTCCGTCGGCAGCGGCTGCGTGTCAATGTACGTGTTGACCCCCGCGGTGTACGCCTCGACCGCGTCGCCGGCCGCGGTCCCCTCGATTTGCTCCCAGGAGGCGTTCGCCGCGCCCGCGAAGTCCATCTTCCGGTGGAACCGGTCGGACGCTACGGTCGCCTCACCGAACGCGGCAGAGAGGTTACCGCGCATCAGCCGCCGCTGGAGGTCCATCTGAAACAGCCTGTCTCTTGCCTGCACGTAGCCCACCGCGTAGTAGAGCGCCCGCTCGTTCTCCGCTTCGACGTGGGGTACGCCCCGCTCGTCGTAGCGGACGGTCGCCTGCCCGTACGGCGACTCGACGGTTTTCGGGCCGGCGACCGCACGCTCCGCCTGCGCGCCGAGGCTCCGGTCGTTCGCGTCGTACGCAGCGGTCCACGCCGAGCCGCTGCCCGGCGCGGCGAGCGAGAGGACTCCACCCCCGCCGACGGCAGCGGAGACGAGCAGCGCGAGCGCGACGAGCGAGACGGCGAGGCTCCGGAGGGCGTCCATACGGCTCCCGGTGGTGCCGGCAGCAAAAGCGTATCTCCGGTCTCCCACGGGTTGAGCGCTGGGAGCGGTTCCGCGGCCCGTCAGCCGAGCAGTTCGGTGAACCGGTTGACGCCGTCGTCCGTGCCGGCGATGATGAGCGCGTCGCCGACGAGCACCCGGAACTCCGGACCGAGGTCGGTGATGACCTCGTCGTCGCGCTCGACGGCGACCACCGTACAGCCGGTTCGACCTCGCACGTCGGCATCGCCGAGTGTCTGTCCGGCGAGTCCCGGTGCCCGGGTGCGGACGACGTCGACCTGCGTGTCCAGCGAGATGACGTCCTCGTCGTCCAACACGGCGGAGGCGGCCATCCTGCCAGTCACCGTCGCGAGCGAAAGGACGTAGTCCGCGCCGGCTCGGTACATCTTCTTTTGAGCCTCTATCTCTTCGGCGCGGGCGAGTATCTCGATGTCGGGCGCGAGGTCACGGAGCACGAGCGTCGTGAACTCCGCGGTGGTGTCGTCGGGGATCGAGAGTACGACCGACCGGGCGTCGTCGGCGCCGGCCCGCTGGAGCGTCTCGGATTCGGTCACGTCACCGACGACGTCGACCCCATCGAGGTCCTCCCGGTCGACGACGGTGTGCGGGACGCCGACTGCGGTGAGCTCTTCTGCCACCTGTCGACCGACTTCACCGTAACCAGCGACGATCGTCTCGCCGGAGGCGAACCTCCGGACGTCGGTCACCGTGAGGTCACGGAGCCGTTCGAGCTGGTCGCCGCGGCCGGTGACGAGCAGCACCGTTCCGCCGTCGAGGACGGCATCCGGGTTCGGCGGCGTCTGGAACTCGCCCTCGAACCACGCGCCGATGACGTTGACGCCGGCGCGCTCGCGGAGCCCGCTCTCCGCGAGCGTGGTGCCCGCGAGGTCGCTCCCTCGTCGGACCGGAAGCTCGACGATGTCGAAGTCCTCTCCCACCTCGATGGTGTCGCCGAGCTCGGTCGAGACGGCAGTGGTCACCTTCCGCGCGAGACTCTCGCCCATCAGCGTCCGCGGCGAGAGCACCTCGTCCGAGCCGGCGAGTTCGTGATAGCGCGCCCGGTCCGGCTCCTCGACCACGCTGACTGCCCGCACGTCTTCGTTGATCTCCTTCGCCGTGAGGATGATGCTGGTGTCCAGCTCGTCGGAAACGTCCGCGACGACGGCCCGCGCGGTTTCGACTCCCGCCCCACGGAGCCCCTCGATGGAGTCGGGGTCGGCGTGGACGACCGTGTACTCGGCCTCGTAGAGATCGGTCGCCCTGTCGCGATCCGGTTCGACGACGACGTAGTCGACATCCCACGAGTCGAGTTCGTCGATGAGCCGCTCGGCCCGGGCCGTGGAGCCACAGACGACGACGTGGTCGGAGAGCCCCTCGAGGCTCGTCGGGACGCTCGTCGAGAACGCCTCCTGCAAGGCGGGGAAAACGAGCACCGGCAGCGCGAGGAAGATGAGTATCACGCCGGTCAGGTCCATGACGATGACGAGTACGTTCATCTCCGGTGAGCGCCACGGAGCGTCCGAGCCGTACCCCGTCGTGGTGAACGTCTCGACGACGATCTGCAGCGAGCGGAGAAACGTCCGTGGTCGGCCGTCGAAGACGCTCATCCCGAAGTCGTATGCAACGGCGTATCCGAGCATGACGACGGCCAGCACCGCGGCGTACATCGCCACCCGGCGCAGCCACGTGTTCATATCCCTCCCTGAGGCGACGGCGTAAAAACGGTTCCGCGACGCCGCTCACTCCCCGTACACCGTCGTCCCCGGGTAGAAGTCCAGCCACGCGAAGAAGAACATCGGCGAGCGCTCGTTGGCGACCGTGAGGGTCGTTCCCTCGTGGGGGCCGTCCGTCGCTCGGCCGGTGAACGGGTTCCATCGAGAGCCGCCCGCGACGAGCGCCGCGCCGTCTTTCTCGAAGGTCAGCGTCTCGCCATCGATCCGCCGTTCGTAGCCAACCAGCGAGCCGTCCTCCTCGCCCGTGACCGCGACGACGACCGGCGCCCCACCAACTTCGTCGTTGACGACGCCGCCCGACCCGATGATCCGGTCCAGCGGATACGCCCGTGCCTCCCCGTCACGGGCGACGCCGAGGACTGTCGCCTTCGGATGGAGCCGGTCGTCGTCATAGCTGCCGCCGATGCCGATTTGGCCGCTGTACTCGTAGCCGCCGTACGGGTCCTTGTCGTAGTCGCGCGGGGCCGCGTCGGTGATGGTCCCCGATGCGGGCGGCGGCAGCAGGACGGTCGTGTCGGGATACTCTGCCCTCCACTCACCCCAGGTGGTGAACGACGACGGGACGAGCTGGAGCCGCTCGCCGACGAGCTCGCCGTTGATCGCCTGCGCTTCGATCTGACTCCAGAGCGTGTCAGTCGTCCGGTCGTACATCACGAGGTCGTTTTTGTACAACAGCCCGGAGACGCCGAACGGCGTCGGCTCGCCGCCAGCCTCACGAACGGCGGCCACGGCCGACCCGCACAGCGGACAGTACGTGACGAGCAGCGGGCCGTCGAACGACTCGTTGACCACCTCGTGCCAGTTCAGGATTCGCAGCGGATACGCCCGCGCCTCGCCGTCGCGGACGATGCCGATGACGTCGTTCGTGTCCTGCAACGGCGCCGCATCGGCGTCCGACCAGTCCTCGCCGAACGCCGGGTCGGTGATCGCCGGGATCGCGTCTTTCCGTGCGCCGCGCTGGAGTTCCGAGCGCGGGACGAACGCCTCGGGCGTCTCCTCTTCGCCGCCGTCGCTCCCGGCGCTCCCAGGCCCCTGGTAGCCGGCACACCCTGCGAACGCACCCGCTCCGGCAGTCGACAGCGCCGCGAGCAGCCTCCGCCGGTTCATACCGAATCCGAGGCCGGGAGGCGTAAAGCGAGCGCGGGGTCGTGTGTCATTCGCTCACAGTCGGGCTACGGATATACTCACCCGTCTCCTTCGTTCGAGCGTGCAGCGACGCGAGTATCTCGGGGCGTGCGGGCTCTTCGCCGGCGCGCTCGCTGGCTGTCTCGGCGACGCCACATCGGGAACGGGTGGCAGTGACTCGTCGGCGACGGACGGCGCCACCGCGACGCCCGGGGAGAACGAGCTTCGGACGCTGGACGTCGCCGGCTCGCCCGGCGGCGTCGTTCCCGTGGTCCCCGAGAGCGAGCCGGCGCTGCTCGACTTCTGGGCGACGTGGTGTGCTCCCTGCGAGCCGCAGATGGACGAGCTTCGTGCCGTCCGCGAGTCGTTTTCCGACCTTCATCTGCTCTCCATCACGAACGAGTCGGACGCCGAGGCGGTCCGGTCGTTCTGGCGGAAGCACGACGGGACGTGGCCGGTCGCCATCGACACCGACCTGCGGACGAACCAGCGGTTCGACGTGACGCGCATCCCGACCCTGCTCGTCCTCGACGCAGAGGGGGACGTGGTCTGGGACCACGTCGGCCTCGCGGCCGCAGAGACGATTCGCGAGGCGCTCGCGGAGGTCGACGCGTGACCGTCGCCCCGGCGTTCGCGTTCGCCGCTGGCGTCGCCACGTTCTTCGCGCCATGTGCGTTCCCACTGCTGCCCGGGTACGTCGCCTACTACCTCGGCCGCGACGAGCCGATCGGCGGTCCACTCTCCCGACTTCGCCGCGCGGCGCTCGTCGGCGGGCTCACGAGCCTCGGCTTCCTGCTCGTGTACGGCGTGCTGGCGGGCGTCGTCGCGGCGTTCGGCGCCGGCGCGCTCCGCGACATCGCGCTCCTCGAGCCGGCCGTGGGGTCGCTGCTCGTCGGCCTCGGCGTGGCGGCCGCGGCAGGCTACGCGCCGACCGGTCACGTTCCGTTCCCGGAGCGGCGTCGGTCTGCGGCCGGTTTTCTCGGCTTCGGCGTCGTGTACGGCGCGGCAGCGGCCGGCTGTACCGCGCCAGTGTTCGTCGCCGTCGCCCTCGTCGCGCTGTCGGGGACGCCCCTGACCGCGCTCGTCACGTTCGGCGCGTACGCCGCGGGGATGGCCGCCATCATGCTACTCGTGACGGCGCTGTCGGCGCTGGGTCGCGACCGCGCTCTCCGGATGCTGTCGCGGTCGACCGGTCGGGTCTCGCGTGTCGCCGGTGCGCTGCTCGCGCTCGCCGGCGTCGCCCAGATCTACCTCTGGTACTTCGACTTCGACGCGCTGGGCGGGCTCCGGGCGCTCGGCTTTTTGTGAGCCGAGCCCGCAATCGGCCGCATGGCGGAACCGTTTGACGGCATCACGTTCTTCCGGACCGCAGCCCGCGAGTCCGTGGTCGCCTTCTACCGGGACCGACTCGACTGTACGGTGTGGCGCGAACAACCCGACTGCACGATCGTCCACCGGGACGGCTACGCGCTGGGCTTCTGTGCCCGAGCGCCGGTCGAGACCGAGGGCTGTCTCACCTTCCTCCACGACGGCCGCGAGGGCGTCGACGCGGACTACGAGACGCTCGCCGACGTCGCGGACGGCGAGCCACGATACAACGAGAGCTACGACATCTATCAGTTCTTCGCGGAGGACCCGGAGGGCAGGACCGTCGAGGTGCAGACGTTCGAGTGAGCGAGTCAGTCGTCGCTCGGTGTCGACCCCGAAAGGCGCGAGCGACGATTCCGTCGCCCGGCGTTCTCGGCGCGGGTCGCCACGAGCGCAGTCTGGAACCGCTCTTCGAGCGTCCGGCGGAGTTCGTTCGCCCGGCTGACATCGATGTCGAGCGCGCGGGCGTCGTTCGCGCCGAAGCCCTGCGAGCCAGCCGTGTCGACGACGAGCGTCGCGAGGTCCCGCCGTCGCTGGAACACCGTCGCGCTCTCGACGAGCGTCTGCACGCGGTAGTAGGGCACCACCCGCGTCGTCCGCGTCCAGAACCCCTCTCTCGCGACGAAGTGGTCGTCCGTGAGCGCGTAGCCGAGGTTCGCCCACTTCAGGTGGGCCGCGACGGGGACGAATATCAGAAGGACGAGCGGCGAGAGCGCGGGGACGGGCGGGGATATCGGGGTGAACCGCACGACAGCGAGACTCACCGCGGTGAGGAACGCGACGACGAGCGAATAACGCACGGCGTAGCGCGTCCGTGCCCGACGCGGCGGCCGCTGGAACGACACCTCGCCGAACCCTTCGACGCTTCGCGCGAGGTCGAACACCCGTTCGCGGCGCGCGAGCGGGACGGCCGACTGCGAGCCGTTCCCGTTTCCGCCGGGAGCGTACCCCGCCGTCTCGACTTCCAGCGACGCGTAGCCGAGCCGTCGCGCGAGCACGTTCTCGGTCACGGAGACCGACTGCACCTTGTCGAGCGGGATGGTACCGCTGTACTCCTGAAGCAGTCCGCGTCGGTAGCGGAGCTCGTCGGCGCCGCGGTGGAGCTCGAACCCGTAGTAGTTCGCCACCGCGGCCGCAGAGGAGACGACCAGCGCGAGGGCAACGAGCCCGCCGAGCACCAGCGGTGCGGCTCGGAGGAGATCGAGCAACGGGAACGTCTCGGACACGGACGGGATGACGATCGGGAGCAGCACCGTCACGAACGAGAGCAGCCGGAGGTCAACCCGGACGACGCCGAGGAGGAGCAGCTCTCGCGCGGTGATGGCGAACAGCTCCTTCGTCGTCTCGGGTTGTGGGTCCGTCTCGTCCTCGGCCACCCCTCGCTTCAGTCGGCCGATCTCGCGCTGTATCCGGTCGGCCTCGTCGTCGCTCACGTAGCGGAGCTGCGCCTCCGTCTCCCCGCCGCCGGCCGTCTCGATCCGGAGCTCCGCGATGCCGAGCGCGCGCTGGAGCACGTTCCGCGACACGTCGACGTTCTGGACGCGCCGGTACGGGATTTCGCGAGTCCGGCGGGAAACGACCCCCGACCGCAGGTCGAAGGTGTCCGCCGTGAGTTCGTAGTCGAACCGACGGACGTAGACGATCTGGTACGCGAAGACGCCGACCACTGCCGCCGCAAGCGCCACGGCCGCACCCGTGCCGAGCCCACCGAACTGCGAGGTCGAGACGGCGCCGATGACGAGCACCCACGCGAACCGCGACACGGCCGTGCCCGTCCGATACACCACCGAGAGCGGGTGGAGCTTCATACGGCGTCCTCGCCCTCGGCGACGATGGCGAGCTGTTTCAGCCGCGCCTGCAGGTCGTCGGCCCGTTCGGGCGTCACGCCGGGGATAGTCACGTCCGCCCCTCGCGACCCCGCGGTGTACACGACGACCGACGCGAGGCCGAGCGTCCGCTCGACCGGTCCGCGCGACACGTCGACGTGCTGGATGCGGACGTACGGAACGACGGTTCGGACGCGGGTGAGGACGCCCCGCTCGAGGAACAGCGAGTCGGTTCGGACCTCGTAGCGCCAGACCCGATACCGAAGCACCGCGAAGACGAGGCCAACTGCTGCGAGCAACAGGAACGCACCCCCGCCCAACGTCACCGGATCGTCGAACAGAAACAGCCCGGCGACGGCTGCGATCGCGCCCGCGATTCCGGCGCCGACGACCGCACCTAGCGCCCACTGATAGCGAACCCGGGGGTCGAGTCGCCGCTCCGGCCCCGTGAGCGCAGACACGGGCGGGAGGTCGTCCTCTCCGGCCGCTGCCGTCGCTTCGTCGTCCGACTGGTCGACCCGCCGCACGGCCGGCTCCGCGTCTCGCTCGCCGACCGGACGTATCGCGGGTTCGACCGGTTCGTCGCTCATGTCTGACGTTGTCGCCCCCTGATACTAATCACACGCGGTGGACGCGCCCGGCCGTGACCTCCAGCCGCGGCGAGTAGTGGTAGATCGGCTCCGAACCCGGGCGGTCGAACCCGTTCACCGCGAACAGGTCGTTCGTCCGGATCCCGGCGGTCGCCGTCGCGAGCGGCCACGGCTCGTGGGCGATGTCGCCGTAGTAGAGGTTGTCGTCGCCGGCGGTGTAAAAGCGGTACCGCTCCGTGAGGAAGTGCGGGAGGCTCCCCGGCGTCGGCTCGGAGTAGCCACCCTCGGGGCCGTACGTCGCGTCGAAGACCGCCGGCTCGCCGTCGCCCAGACGGCGCGACCGAAAGTGCACCTGCCGATCGCCGCGCTCCGTGGTAATCTCTGCACGGTAGTACGGCAGTTCGAACAGCCGACGGGCGAGCGCGACGCCCAGCCGGTCGTCGGCGTCGAGGTTGTAGAAGTACACCCCGCAGGTTCCGTTCTCGCCGCGAACGTACGTTCGGAGGTTCACCTCGCCGAAAGAGAGCCCGAACGGCACACCGCGCGGGGCGATGTTCTCCATCACGAACGGGACGACTCCGAGATACGCGTCCCCCTCGTGCGTGTCGACGGAGAGTCCCTCGGGGAGCGTCTCCGCGATGCGCTCGGGCTCGACCGCCCAGTGGGCGAACAGCGCGTCGCGCCACGTCATCGAGAGCACCGCCGGCTCGGACAGGGTGTTGGCCGTCGAATCGCTCACGTCGACTCTAGGGGTCGCGGCCGCTTGGGGCTGACGCCCGCGGAGGGTCAAACGGACGTTTGACGTTTCGACGTGCGTTTTGAGTGGGCCGCCGAAGCAGTGGTATGCGACGCGTCCACCTCGGCGCCATCGCGGTCGTACTGCTCTTGCTTGTCGCGGGCTGTTCGGGCGCCGCGCCCGGCGGCGAGGACACCGGACTCTCCGGCGGGGGCGGTGCGGGCGGTGACGGCGGAGCAGCGGAAGCGGCGGGCGAACCCGAACCGACTGCTGTCTCCAACGACGACGCGGCAGACAGGACTGGTAGCGCCGCCGTCGCCCGCGACGACCGGGCAATCATCCGGACGGGAACTATCTCGCTGACCGTCGACTCCTACGAGAACGCGAGCGATCGGATCGCGTCGCTGGCTCGGGAACGCGGCGGCTACGTCGCGACCACCGAACGCGCGACGCACGGCGAGGCGAACCGAACGTGGACGAGCGGTCGCATTATCATCCGGGTTCCCTCGGAGTCGTTCGGCGAGAGCTTCGAAACGGTTCAGACGTACGGCGAGGTGCGGGAATCGACCGCAGACACGCAGGACGTGACCGACCAGCTCGTCGACATCGAGGCGCGCCTGGAGACGCTGCGCGCCGAGCGCGACCGGCTCCGGGAGCTGTACGAGGAGGCGAACGACACCGAGACGGTGCTGCGGGTCTCCGAGAAGCTCTCCGACGTCCAGACGGAGATCGAGCGACTGACCGCCCGAAAGCGAAACCTGGAGAACCGGGTCGCCTACTCCACCATCACCGTCGAACTGCGCGAGCGCCCGCCGGAGACCCCGACGCCGACCCCGTCGCCCGGCTACGCCGACACCGGGCTCGGGGAAGCGTTCCTCGCGTCGGTCGACGGCGTCGTCACGGCCGCGAAGGCGTTCGCGGTGACCGTCGCCTACGCGCTCCCGTACTTGCTCGCGTTCGGCCTGCCGATAGGCGCGGTCGGGTTCGTCGCGCTCCGCCGTCGTTGATTCAGCCCCGCGGGGTGCGGCCGCAGAAGGCGTCGAGCGAGAGCGCTGCGGCACGCGCACGGGCACGTGTCGTGGCAGTCGGTTCTCCGTTCACGGTAGGGCTCCCCGGAGGAGTCCGTTCCCCGTTACGGAGGGGGTTATCGGAAGAGTACGATTACCGGTCGAGCGTGTCGGGTAGGGCGTCGACGACCGGCTCGACCTCCGCGTCCGTCGGGAGGCCGACGAAGATGCCACGCTCGCCCTCCACGTACGCCCGAATCATCTTCCCGATGTCGAGGGCCGTCGTGATGTACCGCACCCCGTCGGCAGCCGGGAACAGCTCCTCCGTGAACAGGTCGATCTCCGTGAGGTCGAGGTTCACGTACTCGTGGACCGTCTCGAAGTCGTCGTACATCGCGTCCTCGTCCTCGTACATCTCCTGCGTCGCGCTCGACGCGTACGCCAGCCTGAACTCGTCGGGCGTGAACTCGACGACGACGAACACCGCCCCATCCGCGGCGGCCTTCACCGTGTCGACTACCTCGTCGTCGACGATGGGCTCGAAAGACACGTCGCGATCCGTCATCTGCCCGGTCGTGTGATGGGCGGGTTCCTAACTCTTCCGCCGTCGACCGGCGACGGTTCTGGTCGGTCCATTCTCTCACTCGTGGCCGGAGACGCGAACGGCCTCGTACGGCTCCTCCAGCCACTCCACGTCGGAGTCGGTGAGGTCGATCTCCAGCGCCTCGACGGCCGATTCGAGGTGTTCGATCGAGGAGGCGCCGACGATGGGCGCGGTGACGACGTCCTTCGAGAGCACCCACGCGAGCGCGATCTGTGCCATCTCGGCGTCGTACTCGTCGGCGAGTTCCTCGACGCGGGCGTTGATCTCCTTCCCGCCGCGGTCCGCGTACGGGTGCGCCTGCGCGTAGTCGTCCGTCTCGGCGCGCTTCGTCGACATGTACTCCTCGTGGGGGCGAGTGAGATAGCCCCGCGCGAGCGGCGACCACGGGATGACACCCACGTTCTCCTGGTCACAGAACGGGAGCATCTCTCGCTCTTCCTCGCGGTAGGCGAGGTTGTAGTGGTTCTGCATCGTCGCGAACCGGTCGAGCCCGAGTCGGTCGGCGGTGTGTTGGGCGGTCGCGAACTGATGCGCCCACATCGAGGAGGCGCCGAAGTGGCGAATCTTCCCGCGGCGAACCGCATCGTCGAGCGCGCGCATCGTCGTCTCGACTGGCGTGTCGTGGTCCCACCGGTGGGTCTGGTACAGGTCGACCGTGTCGAGTCCGAGTCTGTCGAGCGACGCGTCGAGCTCCTGTTCGATGGTCTTCCGCGAGAGCCCGCCGGAGTTGGGGTCGTCGTCGCGCATCTGGAAGTACACCTTCGTCGCGACGACCTGCGCGTCGCGGTCGTACCCCTCGAGTGCGTCGCCGAGCACGCGCTCGCTCTCGCCGCGCGAGTACATGTTCGCCGTGTCGAAGAAGTTGATGCCGAGGTCGATGGCCCGCTCGACGAGTTCGTGGCCGAACGCCTCGCCCTGCACCCACTCGCGCCAGTCGGGGTCGCCGAAGCTCATGCAGCCGAGACAGATGCGGGACACCTCGATGCCGGTGTCACCCAGCGTCGTGTACTCCATAGGTCGGCGTCTGTCGGCGGGGGCAAAAAATTACGCCGTCGCGGTCACTCGGGCCGTTCCATCGAGAAGCGGTCGCGGGTGCGCGTGTACTCCGAACCGGTCATCCGGCCGAGCGCGTCGAGTTTTCCCGTGTCGAGTTTTCCGTCAGTCGTCACCTCTTCGTCGATTCGGACGTACTGCACCTCGCCGAGGACGAGCGTGGAGGCACCAAGTTCGACGGTGTCGACGACGGTACACTCGAAGACGACGGGCGACTCGCCGACGGACGGGGCGTCGACCGTCTCGCACTCGCGTTTCGTCACCCCCGCGCGGTCGAACTCGTCGACGGCGGCGCCCGTGCTCGTCGCGTTCATCGCCTCGGCGAGGTCGGCCGTGACGACGTTGTGCGCGAACGCGCCCGTCGATTCGGCGTTCTCCACGCTGTCCTTCCGGTCGTCGCCGTCGGGGCCGGCTGAGAAGGCGAGCGTCGGCGGAGCCGGCGTCGCGACGTTGAAAAACGAGTACGGCGCGAGGTTGTCGCCGTCCGGTCCCCGCGTCGATATCCAGCCGATGGGCCGGGGAACGACCACGCCCGCGAGGACTCTGTACAGCGAGCGCTTCTCGCGGGCGTCTATTTCCATCCGGACTCCTCCGTGGCGAGTCGATTCACCCGCCGAAAACGAGAGGGAGCTACTTCAACTGTTCAGAAGCGGTCTGGGTGTTCGACCGCTCAGAAGAGGCCGACGCCGACCGCGTACGGCCACGCGGCGCCGCCGACCGCGAGCAGCGCGAGCGCACCCGCTGCGCCGAAGACGTTCTTCAGGAACGAGGTCATCTCGTTCTGCTGCTCTTCGGGGTCGTCGACCGTCCAGAAGTCGTGCATCGTCACCGCGGAGACGAGCAGGAAGGTCGCCAGCGCCCCCGCCGCGAGGACGGGAAACGCGCCGACGACGACGCCAAGCCCACCGAGCACGAGCAGGCCACCGGAGCCGACCACGCTGAGCCGCGGGGCGGGGAGCCCCTTGAACTCCGCGTAGCCCGTCATCTGATCGGCGTTCATGAAGTGGTTGAGCCCCATGAACGCGAGGACGCCCCCGAACAGGAGACGAGCGAACAGGAACAGCTCGCCCGCGCCCGCAGCAGTGAACACGTCGGCCTGTAGGGGAATCATGCTATCACCGCGATACTCGCTTCGAACTGGTAATCCGATTTCATTACGATACCTCGTAGCGCTGCGTTACTTATATCATTTCGCGGACATCGACGCCACCGGGTAACACCGGTGTCATCGAGCGCTCGGTGACCTCGTAACACGCGTGTTACCGGTGGCGTAGCAGGCGAGCGGTTGTGGTTGAGTAGCGGCGCAACCGGGCCGTTAGACCGCCCCTACCGCGCTCACTCGTAGCTTTCCGGGTACGCTTCGGCGAGCAGCTGCGGCTGCGAGCGCAGCCGCTCCCGAACCGGGGCGACGACGGCCGATATCGCGGCGGCCGCACCGGGCTTCAGGTCGGCCGGATGAAGCTCTCCGGAGACGTAGTCTGCCTCGAGCTCGTCGTACCCCTCGTAGACGAGATCACCGCCGTACTCCTCAGGGCGCTCGACGACGAGCGACTCGCCGCGCTCGTCGAGCACGGGAAAGACCAGGAACTTCAGATACTCCAGCACGCCGTTGTCCTCGACTTCTCCCTGCGGGCAGTAGGCGCCCTGGATCTTCTCTTCGACCTGCTCGGGCGAGTCGGTGAGGTTCACCTTGGAGCCGGCGTCCGAGGCGGACATCTTTCCGCCGGTCAGCCCGGAAAGCAGCGGCGCGAACACGCACGCGGGCTTGTCATACCCCTCGTTCGGGAGTATCTCGCGGGCGAGCATGTAGATGCCGCGCTGGTCGATGCCGCCGTACGCGATGTCGGCCTCCAGCGCGGCGACGTCGAGACTCTGCATCAGCGTGTAGACGAGTCCGCCGATCTTCGGGTTCTCCGACTGCCTGACGACCTCGCTGCCGGCACGCTGTGCCCGCGAGAGCGTCGTATCGGCCATCAGCCGGTACAGGTCGAGCGTGTACGGCTCCTCGAGCTGGTACTCCGTTCCCCGGACGAACGAGACGGCCGCCGGGTCCGCACCCGCCGCGTCGATCATCCCGCGGATAGCCTCCTCGTAGTACGCAGAGCGCGCGTCGAGCAGCTCGAACGGCGACTTCTCGTCGTCGAGGTGGGCGTGGAGGTCGGCGACGAGCACGGTCACGTCGACGCCCGCCTCGATGAAGTCCGCCAGCTTCCGCATCGTCGTGAAGTGGCCGATGTGCATCTCGCCGGTCGGGGCGTAGCCGATGTACGCGTGGGGGTCGTCCCGCTCCGCAAGAATCGACTCGATCTCCGGTTCGGTCACGGCCTCCTCCGTGAACCGCGTCACCAACGCGGCGCGCTCGGCGGCGTTCATACCCGATGTTTTCGGGTAGCGTGGATAAATCGTGTGTTCCCTGGGCGCGTGAGGAGACGGCGCTCGACGGCGGAGCCAGCAGTCGGGCGGCCAGCCGTGGCCCACCGACCCCCTCCACTCGACGGTTGACCGCTGCGTCTGCTCTCTCCAGTCGCTCGGGGAGGTCACCACTCCTCGAACGCCCCCTCGACCAACACCAGATAGCCGACGATGACGACGGCGAAGAGCGCGCCGAGCAGGCTCCGTCCGGCGAGACCCCCGAGGACGGCGACGATGTTCAGCCCGAACGTGGCGAGCCAGCCACGAAAGCGCATTGTCACGAGCCAGTAGCTGGCGAGGAGGACGAAGACGACGTAGCCAGCCCCGAACGCGACCAGTGCCGCTCCGGTGGCTGTTCCGAGGCCGAGGGCACGAGGCAGGACGGACAGCATGAACACCGCGTTCAGCACCTGGAGTCCTGCGATGAGAAGGACGCCGAGCGGCGTCCCCGACCCACCTCGAAGCGAGTCGTACGACGCAGTGTCGCTCATGTCAGTCAAAAAGAATTAGCGGTAGCAAAGAGCTTGTGGCCGCCGCTGGTGACCGACCGCCACCGATGCGGGTAAGGGGCGCGAACGCGACCTGTCGGTATGGACGCCCAAGCCACGATACGGGCCTACTACGACGCCCTCCGGGCTGGCGAGCCGTTGTTCCCGTTCTTCCACGAGGACGAGCACACGGTGAAGTTTGGCGTCGGCGAGACCCTCGCCGGCTACGAGGCCGTCGCCGCGGGGCTCCGCGAGCAGACCGAGACGACAACCGGGTGGGAGGTCGACTCGCGCGACCTCGTCGTCGGGGAATCAGACGGAAACGCGTGGTTCGCCGACGACGTGTTCATGGGGTGGACCGACACCGACGCGAACGTGAGATACGAGTTCGACACCCGGTGGTCCGGGTCGCTGCTCCGCGTCGACGACGGGTGGCGATTCACCGGGATGCACGTCTCCTGTCCGGTCGAGACGTTGAACGCCGGCCCGGCGAGCCGCTGATGGTCGGCCCCGTCAGCGACGAGGAGCGTGCGAGCTTCGCCTTCCGGATGAAAGTCGGCCTGACGGTGCTCGTCGCGGCCTCCGCGGGGCTCACCGCGCTCCACGGAGGCGCGTCGCTCCCGCTCGTCGCGCTCGCGGTCGTCGCCGGTGCCGCCGTCGGCGCACCGCTCGTCTGGTTCGTCTTCCCGGGCAGCGGCGGGCGGTCGCCGGACGTGGAGCGACGGTTCGAACGGTAGCCCGACGACCTCGTCTCGTCGGAACATCCGCGCCCGTCGTTCCGTCGGTCCGTCCGTGTGACGAGTACGGCCGCAAGCGGTTCCTTGATTACCGGCGGTCCACGAGTGCGGAGCATGGCACGTGCAGCGGTCGTCGGCGCCGGCATGACGAAGTTCGGCGTCCACGAGCAACCACTCCAAGAACTGTTCGGCGAGGCCGCGTTCGCGGCGCTCGACGACGCCGGCGTCGAGAGCCGCGACCTCGACGCGCTCTACTTCGGCAACGCGATGAGCGGCCAGGCGGAAAACGAGACGCACCTCGGGCCGCGGATGGCGAGTCACATCGGAGCCGCCGGCCTCGAGGTGCAGCGCTTCGAGGACGCCTGCGCCACGTCGGCGAACGCGTTCAAAAACGCGGTACAGGCCGTCGACGCAGGCGTTCACGACGTCGTCCTCGTCGGCGGCGTCGAGCGGTGTACCCCAGAGACGGGGAAGGACACCCCGGAGATGACGCGCATCTTCGCCTCGGCGTCCCATCGGCAGTACGAACAGCCGACCGGACTCACGTTCCCAGGCGTGTTCGCGCTGTTAACGAAACGGCACATGCACGAGTACGGGACGACCGAGGAACAGCTCGCCGAAGTCGCAGTGAAGAACCACGCGCACGGCCGGCTCAACCCACGGGCCCACTTCGGGAAGGAGACGACCGTCGCGGAGGTGCTCGAGGGACCGGTCGTCGCGGACCCGTTCCGGCTGATGGACTGCTGTCCGTTCTCGGACGGCGCGAGCGCGGTCGTCGTCACGAGCGACGACCTCGCCGACTCGTACGACGCGCCAGTCGACGTGACCGGCGTCGGCCACGCCACCGACGTCGTTCCCATCGGCGACAAAACGTCGCTGACCGCGACGCAGGCGGCCCGCGACGCGGCCGCGCAGGCGTACGAGCAGGCGGACATCGAGGCTGACGACGCCGACTTCGCCGAGGTCCACGACTGCTTCACCGGCGCGGAGATACTCGCGAGCGAAGCCATCGGCTTCGCGCCCGACGGCGAAGGCGGGACGTACGCGGCGGAGGGACGAACGTCGCTCGGCGGGGACCGCCCGATCAACCCCTCGGGCGGGTTGAAGGCGAAAGGCCACCCCATCGGCGCGACAGGCACCGCACAGATCGTCGAGCTCACCGAACAGCTCCGCGGCACCGTCGGCGAACGCCAGGTGACCGACGCGGACGTCGGCGTCGCGCACAACCTCGGTGGCGACGCGGCGACGACCGTCGTGAGCGTGCTGGAGGGTCGCGCATGAGCGACGCGCTCGACTACGCGACGTGGGCCGAGGCGCTTCGAGAGGGTCGGCTGCTCGGTCTCGCCTGCGGCTGCGGCCACACGAACGGGTCGCCGACTGGGGCGTGCCCGCACTGTGGCTCCCGAGACTTCGAACGGGTGGAGCTCCCGACCGAGGGAGTCGTCCACTCGGAGACGACGATACAGGTACCGCCGTCGACGTTCGAGGAGCGCGGCTACCAGGTCGTCGTCGTCGAAGTCGGCGAGGCGAAGGTGATGGGTCGGGTCGACGGCGACGGCGTCGCCATCGGCGACGAGGTCCGGCTGTCGGGCGTCGTCGCCGAGGACGACGGCAATCCTGCGCCGCGGTTCGAGGCAATCTAACCAGCGCCACGATTCGAAACAGCAGAAACGCCGGGGTTCGGACACACCAGCCGGCGACTCCCCCCTTCGGGCCCCCCGTCGGCGGCACCCTTCCCCCCGGTCGGGTACCGCCGATTGTCGGGCAACTCCGGGTGAACGGAGCAGGGCGTTCTGCCCCGTCAGTGTACCGTATCGCCTCGATATTATATTCAGCTGTGGAGATTCGTTTCACTCCGTGAGAACACTTTTGCGCAACGAGACACGATGACGGGACGGATGCCGAGTTCGACGGGGAGTGATCCGGCTGAGGAACTGCTCGGAGTGGTATCGTTGCGGTACGATCTGCTCTCAGTCTTGGCAGAAGACTCGTACGAACAGCCGGCACTCGTCGAACAGCTGGACAGTTCGAAGGCGACGGTGTATCGCGCCGTCTCGGAGCTCGAGGCAGCCGATCTCGTCAAGCACGTGGACGTCGGGTACACGTTGACCGTTCCGGGGGAGGCGATACTCGCGGCCTACGAGGAGTTCCGCGCGGCCGCCGAACCCACAGCAGCGGCGTCCGAACTGCTCCGGAAGCTCCCCGACGACGCGTCCGTGCCGCCGTCGTTCCTGCGGGGCGCCGAGGTCGTCACGGGCTCCGGTCCTGCCGCTTACGAGCCAGGCGCGCGCATCGGGTCGCTGGTCTCCGATTCGAGCCGGGTCCGCGGGCTCGCGAAGGCACACACGCAGTCGGACGCCGTCGAAGTGTACAACCGAACTGTCGTCGAAGAGGAGACCGATACGGCGTTCGTGCTCGACCCGGAGATGGCCGCGCATCTCTACAGTCTCGACGACCCGAGGATACAGGCGATGCTGGACAGCGAGAACTTCACCGTCCACGGGACCACCGAACTCCCATTCGGCCTGTTCGTGGGCGAGGACGAGCACGGAACCGCGCGTGCGATTCTGGCCGTCTACGACGACGACGGGCTCCTTCGCGGCGTTGTCGTCAACGACACTGCCCCGGCGCTCGAGTGGGCCAGGGAGACGTACGAGCGCTACCGGTGTCGGGCGGTCGACGGGGGGACGTGACTACCAGTCGGAGCCGGGCGACTGGGGTCCGGTTCGGCTGGTCAGACCGCGGTCGTGGGCTCCAGCTGCTCCGCGAGGTGGACGACGATGGGCTCGGGCTCCTCCTCGACGAACCGAGCGAGCTCCTCGTCGTCGCGCTCGACGACGACCGTCGGGATGTACTCGATGTCGTACTCCTGGACGAGTTCGCCGACCTTCGAGCCGTCGTCGCGCTTCTCGACCGGGTAGTTGTGGACCCGCTCGTCGGGAACGCCGGCAGCGTCGAGGGCCGCGCCGAAGTCCGGGAGCTGTGCCCGACAGTCCTTACACCAGTCGCCGCCCCACACCCGAACCTCGATCTCGCCCGCGAGCCGTTCGAACGTCTCGACGGCGTCCTCGTAGGCGGCCGGGTCCCACGCCGGATTCGGCCGCATCGTCTCGAGTTCCATACACAGGATACGCGCCCCTGCGGCCTTAACCTCCGCGGCTCCGGCGGCTGTCGTCTGCCGACTCGTTCGGTTTCGACGGTGCGTCCGCCCGTCACACCGCGTCTCGGAGTCGATCCGCGAGCAGTCGCCGGTGACACCGCTTGTTCTCCCCTTCGAAACAGACCAGCGTCACGTCCTCCCCGTCCCGGACCCGGTCACGCAGCGTTGCGAACGCCTCGGCTGCGTCCGGGTCGGCGTCGAGATGTTCCCGGTAGCGACGCTCGAACTCGCACTCCTCCCACGCGGCGTTGTGCGCACCCTCCTCGCACATCCCGTCGAGCTTCAGCGCCTCGGCGCGTTCCGTCGTCTCGTCGAGCAACGGCTCCGGCGGCCCGAGCGCGCGGTGGTTCTCCGCGACGAGCGCCGTGAACCAGCCGGGCGGCCTGCGGACGACGCCGACGAGCGTTCCGCTCACGTCCGCGAGGTCGTGCTGGAGCGCAGCCGCATACGTATCGCTGACGGAGCCACCCATAGGTAATCGTTCGTCGTCCGGAACCGAAAGGGTTCGGCAGACCATGCCGGTGTCCGCAGAGCCCTTACCTGCGGCCGGTAAGAGGAGAGCAATGAAACGGAGCGTCCTGGGGACCGTCGGGTCGCCGCTCGTGCAAGTTGCGTCGCCCCCGGGAAGCGTCATCGCCGCGAAGGTGGAATCGAAGAATCCGGGCGGGTCGGCGAAGGACCGGCCTGCGCTGGCGATGGTCGAGGCGGCGGAGGCGGCCGGCGAACTCGCCCCCGGTGACGGCATCGTCGAGCCCACCTCCGGCAACACCGGCATCGGCATCGCGATGGTCGGCGCCGCGAAGGGGTACGACGTGACCATCGTGATGCCCGCCTCGAAGTCGCCCGAGCGTCAGCAGGTGATGCGCGCGTACGGCGCGAGGCTCGAACTCGTCGAGGGAGACATCTCCGACGCCAAAGAACGGGCGGACGAGATCGAACGCGACCGGGAGGCGGTGCAGCTCCGGCAGTTCGAGAACGAGGCGAACCCGGAGGCGCACTACCGGACGACTGGCGCGGAGCTACTCGAACAGGTCGAGGGACACGATGTCGACGCGCTCGTCGCCGGCGTCGGCACCGGCGGCACCATCACCGGTATCGGCCGACGGCTCCGGGAGGCCTTCCCGAAGATGGAGATCGTCGCGGTGGAGCCGGAGGACAGCGCCGTCCTCTCCGGGAAGGAGCCGGAAGGCGACGCCTTCCAGGGGATGGGTCCGGGGTTCGTCTCGCCGAACCTGGACACCGACCTGCTCGACGACGTGGTTACTGTCTCCATCGACGAGGCGGAGGCCGAGTGTCGCCGGCTCGCCCGCGAGGAGGGGCTCCTCGTCGGGCAGTCGTCGGCCGCGTCGAACCTCGCCGCGAAGCAAGTCGCACGGCGTCTGGCGGGCGACGCCGCCTGTCCCGCCCCGGACCCGACGACGGACCTCCTCGGGGGCGAGACGGACCCGAGCGACGAGCCGATTCCGTCGGACTGCCCGCTCGTCGTCACCGTGTTCTGGGACTCAGGGGAGCGGTACATGTCGACCGGGTTGTTCGACGAGTAGCGAGAGAGAGAGCCGCGACCGCCGCGCGGCGGTCAGGCGCCGAACTCCGACTCCGTGACGCGGACGCGGAGGGTGTCATCGACCTCGCGGAGGTCGTACTCCGGCAGCTCGTGGCCGGTGCGCGTCACGAACATCGGCTCGACGAGCTCATCCTCCCCGGTGACGCCGTACACCTTCAGGAACCGCTCCGTCTCCGCGGCCGACACCTCGTCGTCGCGGACGGCCGTCGCCAGCTCGCGGGAGAGCCACTCCTCGTCGCTCACGGACGGTTCGAGCACCATCGCCGCGTCGGCGAACCGGACGAGATACCAGTTCAGGTCGTTCAAAAGCGAGACGGCCGCCCCGAGGCTGATGGTTTCGAGCCCGACTGTGTTCTCGTACGGCTCCGCGAGGTCGTACGTGGCGAGTGCGTCGCGGGCCGTCTCCCGGGAGACGAGCTCGTAGCGGAGGTTCACGTCGTCGCTGCCGACGAGACACACCCGGGTCACGACTCGTGGAAGTGGGGGAGGGGGGAAGTTCGTTTCGCTCGATTGGAGTATCGGCACCGGTTGTTTCGCTCGATTGGAGTACCGGCACCGGTTGGTGGATGTGACCTGTGAGAACATCGACCCCGAGCGGATCCAGGGATCGGCTGGGGTATTGGTGCAGATTTTTCGACCGAGTGGTTCCCGCAGTGAACGGAGTGAGCGAGGAAATCCGGGGGCGGAAACGGCGCGCTAGAACGTCGAGAGATCGCCGTCGATGACTCGTTCGGTGATCGCGGTCACGTCAGCGAGCTCCCGGTCGACGACGGCCTCCACCTCGGCCTCGACGTCGCCGACCTCGACGCCGTCTTCGGTGACGAGCGAGGCGTCGGCGACGTGGGGCGCGTCGATGGGCTGGCCGATCTGTGAGAGCAGCCGGACGCGGACCTCGCGAATGCCGTCGACCTCGTCGACGACTGCCTTCGCGATCTCCGTCGAGAGCAGGTTGTAGATCTTCCCGATGTGGTTGACGGGATTTTTGCCCGACGTGGCCTCCATCGACATCGACCGGTTCGGGGTGATTAGGCCGTTCGCGCGGTTGCCGCGGCCGACGGAGCCGTCGTCGCCCTGCTCCGCCGACGTGCCGGTCGTCGTGAGGTAGATGGCGCCCTCGTCGACGTCGTCCGCGGTGTTGACGTGGACCGTCACGTCGCGGTCGGTGTAGTCGGTCGCGATCGCTTCCACGAACGACCGGACGGACGCGACCGCGTCCTCGTACTCGGCGAGACTGCCGACGTACGAGTCGACCATCGCGGCCGCCACCGTCACGTCGATGTGGTCTCCCTCGCGTTTTCCCATCACCTTCACGTCCTGGCCGAGATGGGGTTCGGAGTACTCCGCGACGAGCCGGCGCTCCGTCGCGCGGACGATTCGCTCCGTCTCCGTGAGCGGGGCGTGGCCGACGCCGAAGGAGGTGTCGTTCGCCATCGGCACCTCCGCGCCCTCCTCGCCGAACACCGTCTGGAGGTCGCCGGAGCCCTCGCCGAGCTTCACGTCGACGATGACGTCAGTCTCGAGGTCGAGCTCCGGGAACTGCTCGCGGAGATACTCGCGGGCGGCGTCGAGCGCGATGCTCTCCGTCGGGATGCGAACGACCTCGCCGTCCTGCTCGTACGTCTTCGTCGCGCGGCCGACGACGAGCACGTAGATGGGGTCGACGACCTCGCCGCCACCGAAGGCGGGGGCTGCGGTGCCCGCGACGAGCTGCGTCTCGTCGGTGTTGAAGTGCAGCACCTGTCCGACGCGGTCCAGATACGCCCGTGCGAGCGCCTGCGAGACGTGCTCGGCGATGCCGTCACAGATAGAGTCCGGATGACCGATCCCCTTCCGCTCGACGATTTCGACCTCTTGATCTTCGACCGCGCGCCCTACCACGGGCTCGACGCGAATGTTGCGGTCAGTCATTAGTCGAGGTACCCGGGCGTCGGTTCTATAACTTACGGAAACACATTCGGGACAAATGATTACTACAGCGCATCAACTGTTCCGTCCGCGGCGCCGGCCTCGAACAGGAGGCCGAGATACGAGGTGCGGATAGTCTCGTCGGGGTCGAGCCCGAGCGTGTCGAGCAGCTCCCGGGCGCGGTCTCTTGCGGCCGGTATCTCGTCGTCCGACTCGACGGTCGTCTCTATCTCGACGAACTCGCCGAGCCCCGACACCGAATCCAGCGTGACGGTGTAGCCGTCAAGCTCGAAGAACGTCCGCTCCTTCTCGACGACCGCGGCGGGTTCGAAGCCGAGCGACTCGACGATAGCCCGCGCTTCCGTCTCGTCGTCGACCACTGTCTCGTGTTCGGTCCTGGTCTTCGATTCTGCCTCGACGAGCGGGCCCTTGTAGGTGAGCTTCGACACCCGTTCGGGTGCGCCCCCGTCGCCGTTCTCGTCGACGACACGTTCGCGGCGAAGTCGAAACGCCTCGTCCGTCTCGGCGAAGTCGCGGTGCGGCGCGTCGTAGTAGACGTCCCGCTGCGTGACGGCCCGCAGACGCGAGGCCCCGACCGCATCGAGACGGTCCCGGACATCGCCGTGCTCGACCCGACATTTGAGTTCGACCTCGTACACGCCCGGCGGTACGGACACGTGGTGCAAAACGCTGGCGTCCGGCGCTCACGGTGCTGGACCCGACGGGCGGACGAAACGTGATTGTTAAGGGTGCGACGGGACTCTCCAACAGTATGAGTGACGAAGCCGAGGAGGCCGCGGAGGCCGAGGAGGCGGCAGCATCGGAGCCCGACGCGTCGGAAGACGCCGAGACCGAGACGACGGAAACCGAAGAAGCCGAGCCTGAAGAGTCCGAAGAGTCTGGACTCCAGCAGGGAGACTTCCTCCGGCTCGCGTACACGGCACGCACCGTCGAGGGTGGCCAGCTGGTCGACACGACCGACGAGGAGGTCGCAGAGGAGGAGGGCGTCGCCGACCAGGGCGAGTTCGAGCCGCGCGTCATCGTGCTCGGCGAGGGCCACCTGTTCGAGGTCGTCGAAGACGACATCGTCGGTCGCGAAATCGGCGAGTCCGGCTCCGTGACGGTTCCCGCCGCCGAGGCGTTCGGCGAGTACGACGAGAGCGAGGTCCGCACGGTCGCGGCGAACAAGATTCCCGACGACTCCCGTCGCCCCGGCGCGCAGGTCCAGATCGACGGCGAGCAAGGTTACCTCGAGACGATCATCGGCGGCCGCGCACGCGTCGATTTCAACCACCCGCTCGCCGGCGAGGACATCGAGTACGACTACGAGATTCTCGGCGAGGTCACCGACGCGCTGGAGCGCGCGGAAGGGCTGTTCGGCATGTTCCTCGACCTCGACCTCGAGATGCACATCGAAGAAGAGGAAGTCGAGGAGACGCGCGTCGAGGAGCCCGACGAGGAAGACGGTGAACCCGAGACCGTCACCGAGACGGTCGAGCAGACCTCGCTGTACATCGAGGCGACGCCGCAGCTCTCGATGAACCAGCAGTGGATGTTCCAGAAGCAGCAGATCGGCCAGCAGGTGATGAGCCTCACCGGCATCGATCGCATCGTCGTCCAGGAAGTCATCGACGGCTCCGGCGGCATGGGAATGCCCGGGATGATGGGCGGCATGGGTGGCATGGGTGCCGGCGGCGCCGAGGGTGCCGACATCGAGGAGGCGCTCGAGGAGGCCGACATCGACGCCGACGAGATCGTCGACGAGATCGAGGAGTAACTCCGCGCTCTGCTTCTTTCGCGCTCGCCTTCGAGCAGCGGCCGCTCGGTCGGACTGCGGGAACGCGTCGCTTCGACGTGGACGATAGGCCGTCGTTTCGGAAGTCTCGTGGTGTCAGGCGATGTCCCGCGACGTGTCGATCGCGACCTCCTCGCCCAGCTCCAGCTTGATGACGTCGCCAACGGCGCCGCCGCCCCGGAACTTCGGTATCGTCAGCCGGTTCTCGATGCGGTCGCCGTTCACCCGCGTCTCGAGGTCGAAGACGATATCCGACATGTGCAGCGTCGTGTCCCGGAGCCGGGGCACCTCGTTCCCGTCGAGACAGTGGACGATGGCGAGCGAGCCGGTGTTGTATATGTGGTTCTGGAGCTCGTTGAGGAAGTTCCGGTACCGCGCGCCCTCGCCGTGCTCCAGCACGTCGATGGGGTCGATGATGAGGTTCGACGCGTCCGGAAGCGCGGAGACGAGCTTCGCGGCGTTGTCGAGCGGGGCGTCCCCGCCGACGTGCCGGACGGTCGGGTCTCCCGTTCGAGTCGTCGAGTGCTCGATGCTCGCCGCGACGGCGTCTTCAGAACGGTCCAACGAGAGGTACAGCGTCCCTCTGGTGGCCGTCAGTTCGTAGAGGAACAGCTCCGCCTGGCTCGCGGGGGTGGCCTGCATCGAGACGATGCTTCCAGCCGGGATACCCCCTTCGAGCTTCCTGTCGAGGACTTCGATCCCCGTACGGAGCCGTTCGGACATCGAACCGGTATTCGTGGTCGGTTATGTTAAGCGTTCTGTCGAGTAATCTCTTCGTAGAGACGTCCGTAGGCGGCCTCTGCTCCGCGCCACTGCGCTCCCGCCGCCACTGCCGGGACCGAGACAACGGGAACGTCGAACCGGTCGACGACGCGTCCGCCGCGGTCGCTCGGGCACCGTGCGACACACACTGGAGGTGCGCCAAGACGCTCGGCCATTCCAGCCGCTTTCCGCCCGTCTGCGAGCGCGCGCTCGGTCCCCGTGGTCACCACGACTGAGCGGCTCGCGTACGCCAGCGGCCGGGTCGCAGGCTCACCCGCGCCGGCGGGACAGTCGACGATTACGAGCCGTTTGGAGTTCGACAGCCGACGGAGCGCCGGCTCGACGGGACTGTCGTTGCCGAGACGCGCACCGAGCACCGTGACGCCGGCGACCCGAGTGGCTGCGACGCCGATTGGGTCGTCCCCATCGAACCGTGCCAGTCCTCTGCCGTCCGTGCCGGCCACCGTCGCGAGATCGGGAAGGTCGCTGTCGGCGTCGACGACGATCGGCTCCCGACCCCGACGAGCGGCGGCTGCTGCGACGCCGAGCGCCGTGGTCGTCTTGCCGACCCCTCCCTTTCCGCCGGTGATTGCGAGCACGCGACGGTTGGTGCCGCCTCCCTATTTGAAGATTCGCAGCGGCCGAGTCGCGGCGGCGGGCGCGGGAACGGGTCGGGGGATTGAAGGTCCGACGGACCCCCCACTCGATGATGCGCCACGACCACCTCATCGGTGCGAAACAGCTCTCGCGGACCGACATCGAGTCCGTGCTCGACCGCGCCGCCGAGATCGCCGCCGACGTCGACGGCTACGCGGGCGCGCACCCGGACGCGCTGTTGGGGCTCTGTTTCTTCGAGCCGAGCACGCGGACGAAGATGAGCTTCGACACCGCGATCAAACGGCTCGGCGGCGACAGCGTCGACATGGGGCCAGTCGAGTCCTCCTCGGTGAAGAAGGGGGAATCGCTCGCGGACACGATGCGGGTCATCGCGGGCTACACGGACGCCATCGTACTCCGCCATCCGAGCGAGGGCGCCGCGAAGCTCGCTGCCGAGTTCGTCGACGTGCCGGTCATCAACGCCGGCGACGGGGCCGGCCAACACCCGACGCAGACGCTTCTGGACCTGTACACGATGCGTGAAGCCGCTCCCCTCGACGACCTCACCGTCGGCATCATGGGCGACCTGAAGTACGGGCGAACGGTCCACTCGCTCGCCGAGGCGCTGACGAACTTCGACGCACGGATGCACTTCGTCGCACCCGAGTCGCTCCGGCTCCCGCGAAACGTTCGGTTCGACCTCCACGAGTCCGGCGCAGTGGTGAAAGAACACGAGGACCTCGACGAGGTGCTCGCCGACCTCGACGTGTTGTACGTCACCCGCATCCAGCGCGAGCGGTTCCCCGACGAGAACGAGTACCGCGCCGTCGCCGGCGAGTATCGCATCGACGCTGAGGTGCTCGAGGCTGCACGCGACGACCTCACCGTGATGCATCCGCTCCCGCGGGTAGACGAGATCGCGCCCGACGTCGACCGGACCGACCACGCACAGTACTTCCAGCAGGCACACAACGGCGTCCCCGTCCGGATGGCGCTGCTCGACTCGATGCTATGACCGACTCAGACACCGACACGGAGCTCCGCGTCTCCAAGATACACAACGGCACCGTCATCGACCACATCACCGGCGGGCAGGCGCTGAACGTGCTCGCCATCCTCGGCATTGACGGCTCCGGCGGCGAGGAGGTGAGCGTCGGGATGAACGTCCCGTCGAAGCGGCTCGGCCGCAAGGACATCGTGAAGGTCGAAGACCGGGAGCTGAGCCAGGAAGAGGTGGACGTAATCTCGCTCATCGCGCCGCACGCGACCATCAACATCGTCCGGGAGTACGACGTCTCGGAGAAGCTCCGCGTCTCCCGGCCGGATCGCGTCGTCGGCGTGCTCTCGTGTCCGAACGCGAACTGCATCTCCACGGGCGGTGAGCCCGTCGACCCGACCTTCGACGTGCTCGACGACGGCGTCCGGTGCGCCTACTGTGACACCATCGCCCGCGAGAACGTCGCCGAGCTCATCGACGCCTCCTGATACGGAGCGTTGTGACTACTTTCGCCAGACGCTGCGAACATCGGGAGCAGCAGCCAGCGAGACGCGGACCCGGTCGTCGCGGGGCGGGAACGAATCACAGTACTCCATCTGAGGGGAAGAGCTTTCATCGCCCCGTCCCTTACCGCGACCATGTCGAAGAAGACACTCGTCGCGGCCGTGGTACTGCTCGCAGTCGTCGTGTTCCTCGCGCGCCGGTAGGGAAAGCATCGATCAGATCAAGCGCCCACTCACGGCGCTTCCGAACGTTTTACCCCCGAGCGACGGCTATCGCGCTCCATGTACGGGGTCGTCACGCGCAACGCCGAAGACGTCGACGCGCCGGAGTTCGACCGGGCGTTCTACGAGGTGAAGGACGTCTCCGGGCGGTCGAACGAGCCGCTCGCCGACGCCGTCAACATGGTCTCCTGTTTCGGCGACAACGCGGCGGCCTCGGAGAACCCCGACCTCGTGCCCGTCAATCCGGAGGGGCAGGAGGCGACCCGCGACCGCACCTACTTCGATTGGGCGTACGTCTGCCCGACCCACGAGAAGTACCGGCGGGGACTGCTGGAGATAATCGAGGACTGCGCCGAAATGAACGAGGACGTCCGGCTCGACGACGTGGGCTTTCCCCGGCCGGAGTACTGCTACTGCGACCGCTGTAACGCGCGGTTCGAGGAGTGGGTCGAGGCGCGCCACGAGCGCGGTGAGGGGCCACCGCCGGCCGAGACGGGGCCGGCCGACCGATACGAGTGGCGCGCTTCGATTATCACGGAGTTCGTCGAGGCCGCGGCCGAGCGCATCCCCGGCCGGACCTACTTCACACTCTACCCGGACCCGTACGGCGATCACCTCTACGAGCGGGCCGGGCTCGACCTCGACGCCCTAGAGCCGCTCGTCGACGAGTTCGTCGTCCCGCTGTACGACATGGCCTACACGACGACCTACTGGGTGGAGGTCATCGCCTCGGGCTTCGCCGACCGGCTGTCGACCCCGCTGTCCGTCGAACTGTACGCCGTCGACGTGGACGTCGACAGCCTGCTCCACGCGGCGGAGGTGGCCGCGGCGTACGGCGAGAGCGTCCTGTTCGGCTACGATTCGGCGAACGCGACGGCGGCGCTTCGACGCATGGACGCAGAGTCGCGAGAGGGCGTCGAGTGGTGAGTTTCAGTTTCACCGTGGTCCGATAATTCTTATTTAGTGTCATAACAAATTCTCGTACATGACGCACGAGTTCGAAGATACGGGAACTACCCGAATCTCTTCGACAGAACAGATCGATTTGGATCTGCTGGAGCACGGAACGCTTAGACTTGATAAACACCCCCGCCTACCATCTCCAGACAAGTGGAAGGGTTTCAATCTTGAACAAGATACTCTCGGCTTTGCCAAAGGTGCAGATGCAGTTTATCGTGATAACAGGCAACGCAACAGTCTCCAGGTTAGAGAGTATGATACTTACTACACAATTCAACTCGACCATGCTAATCTATCCCAGGGCGAGTTCATTCAACATTACCAGCTAGATATAGGACCGAGTCAGAAAGTGAAAATAGTCGGCGGGGTTCTCGTTCTTGCCCTCGCCGGCTGGGCAATTACAAACTGATCCAGTTAAAACGACGAGCTTTTGGCTCGCTCGGGGGTACGAGCGGGCATGAGCTTCGAGGAAGGCGACGAGGTCGTGTTACACGACGAACACAGCGACTTCGACGGTAAGGTCGGCACGGTCGAGACGGTGTCGGAAACGATGTTCGGCGACGAGAACTACGTCATCTCCTTCGAGGACGGACAGGAGGCGGGCATCGCCGCCGCCGCGCTCACCGCGGCCGACGAGACGGACGAGGAGTGATGGCGGGCGCGGTCCCGTTCCACTACGTCGACCTCCGGGCGTTCTGCTACGCCACGGAGGACGAGAAGCGCGTCGCCGACGCGCTCCGGACGCTGTTTCCGGACGACGACGAGCTGGAGCTGGACCGCACCGAGACCGAGGGGTTCCACGGCGACCGCATCCTCGTCCTCTCCATCCGCCTCGAACGCGCGGACGAGATGCGGTACGTCCTCTCGAAGCTGACCGACCTCGACGACATCCGGACGGTCATCGACGAGCTGGACGACCGCGTGGACGACGACTGCACCTTCTTCCTGACGCTGGACAAGCAGGCCGCGTTCCGCGGCGAGGTGGCCCACGGCGACGGCATCACCCTGCGCGCGAAGGTGGAGGCGTATCCGGCGAAGAAGGGCCGGGCCGTCGAGAACGTTCGGGAGACGCTCGAAGAACTGCGGGCGTAGACCCGACTGCCGAAGGTCAGTCCGGAATCAGGCTACCGGGTCGGCAGCCACCGCCGCGAGCTCATCGCCCGTCGACGCGGTCCGCAGCCGATGCCCGACCCAAAGCAGGGGAGCGGCCAGCAGCGCCGTCTGCACGAACGTCACCCAGACCGGAATCCCGTCGGGATAGCCCAGCAGCGCGGCGAACAGGACGCCCCACGACCCCGCGACGACGAGCAGCGGCGCACCGAGCATCCGAGGGGGAGCCGCGCTCTGCAGGCTGGCGACGCCGAACGCCGCGACGGCCACAGTGAACAGTCCCACGATCGCGGCGGTGACGAGAGTGAACGACGGCACGAGCGTCTTGAGCGACGGAAACCCGAGCTGCGGGGCGAGAACCGAGCAGCCGAGCAGCAGTGCGAGGAAGAACGCGGCCGGCAGGACGGCGAGCGCGGCTCCGAGCCGCGAGAGCCGGGGAGCGGCGTCGGCGAGCCGGGGGTACACGCAGGCCAGCCCGAGGATAGAGAGCACCACTCCGCCAAAGCCGGCGAACCCTTCCACGCCGACCAGGACCCCCTGCTGTGTGTCGATTGCCGTGACGAGGTGGACCCCATCGATGCCCAGCGCGACGGCCAGCAGCCCGCCCCCCAGCAGGAACGCCCGAGCGCTCCAGTCGTCCAACGCCCCCTGCGATAGTGTGTTAACACTGACCATGTCTGACGGTGTCTCGCCCAGCAGTATAAACGTAGGTGCCGTTGGAGCCGCTCTTCCAGCCCTGTTTTCGCACGGCGGCGGTTCAGGTTGCCAGCTCAGCCGTCGACTCCCCGTGGTTGCCTGAGGTGGCTGCGCTCTGGAGCTGGTATCCGATGACGAGCAGCGCCACGCCGGCCACGGCGAGGGTCACGTAGAGGACGGCAATGCCGAGGTCGAGACCGAGCACGTCGTTCACCAGCGCCGAGCCCGGCTCGACGACGATCAGCAGGAGCAGGATGCCGACGAGCCGGGATGGCTCGCCGGTCCGCGTGCTCGCGATGCCGTAGAACAGCACGCTCAGGAAGAAGGCGGCCAACAGGAGGAAAAACAGACCGACGAGCGGGCCGTCCTCGGTGAAGCCGATGATGCCCATCACGTGGAGTGCGGTCTTCGCGACCGTCTGGAACGTCATAACTGCCCCGGCCACGACGCCGGCGATACCGCCAACCAGCGCGAGGCGCGGTGACGCGTCGGCGACGTACGGGTAGAAGCCGGGGAGCCCAAACACGCTGAGCGCGAACAGGCTGGGGATGACGACCGCCGAAAGCGCCAGCTCCGAAACGGTGACCGCCGTCATCGCATCAACCAGCAACAGCGCGACGGAGCCCAAGAACCCGCCACCCCCGACCATGAACCCGATTGGACTCCACCGTTCGAGCCGCTTCCACGGAACCGCGTCACTGACTCCCATGACGGTCTATCGGGTGGGGCGGTGACGACATAGGGTTAATCTGTACGAGCATATTCTAAACTGGCTAACACTTTCTGACAGCGACCGCCAGAGTCGGCGGGCCGACCGTGAACACGTCCGACCGGTCCGGGTGAGGATTTATTTCGTCTCCCCACAGGTGGGCCCTCATGGGTGGGGATTCGGAGCGCGATGACGCCAGGTCGCTGGCACCCGAGGAGGCGTTCGACGTGGTTGGCGACGAGACGCGGCTACAGATTCTCCGGGCGCTCGCGGCGGCCGATGGCCCGCTGGCGTACTCGGAGCTGTTCGACCGGGTCGACTACGATGACTCCGCGAACTTCACCTACCACCTCAACAAGCTCCGGGGCCACTTCGTCCGGAAGACGGAGGAGGGGTATGTGCCCAGAATCGCGGGGCGGCGCGTCGTCGAGGCCATCTTCTCGGGCGTCGTGACGGACGCACCCGTGGTGGACCGCACGGGCGTCGAGATGTCCTGTATGTACTGTGGCGGGCCGACGGAGATGGCGTACTACGACGAGGTCGCAGTGGTCTACTGTCGAGCCTGTGAGGGCCGAATCGGGAAACAGAGTCTCGCCGAAGAGTGGCCAATCCCTGCCAGCGACATCGTCGGGTACGTGAGCATCCCGCCAGCGGGCGTTTACGACCGGTCCCCGACGGAGATTCTGGACGCCGCGGGGGTCTGGACGGTGGCCGGCGTCCAGGCGTACGCCCGCGATGTCTGCCCGCAGTGTTCCGCGACGATCGACTGCTCGCCGCGCGTCTGTACGGACCACGCCGACGCGGACGACTTCTGCGAACGCTGCAATCACCGGTTCGCAGTAAGCGTCGAGGCGGACTGTACGAACTGTCCGTTCACCACGAGGTCACCGTATCCGACCTACGCGCTGGGCACCGTCGAACTCACGGCGTTCATGACGGCACACGGCATCGACCCGTTCGTCTCCGACGCGTTCCATCTGCGGAACTGTACGGAGGAGCTACGCTCGACCGAGCCGCTCCGAGCGCGGTACACGTTCACCGCCGACGGCGATACGCTCACGCTCACCGTCGACGAGTCGCTCGACGTCGTAGAGGTGACCGAAGAACGAGCGGTCGAGGCCCCCGAGGGAGAGGCCCCGCCGATGGAGTAGGCTGCAGAGCGCCGAACGCTTCTTTTCGGGTGGCTCCTCGTATGAGCGCGACGCCGTCACCGAGGCATCCGTGAAGGGGCCGTAGTCGTCGCACCAACGTCGTATTCGTCGCTCCGCTCACTGCGGTAGCTCACGCGCGCGCGGCTCTCACTCGAACGGCCGTTCGAAACGGTCATGCCCGAGACCGGATTCGAACCAGATCAAGACATTCCGAGCTTGCGGCGCTTCGCGCCGTTCCGGGCTGTGACTTCCAGGGCCCGAATCCTTCCTGACCGCGCACTCTCCGCTCATGTTCGTTCGCGAAGAAGTGCGCGGGACCGGATTCGAACCGAAATCACTTCGCTCGCGTCAGCTCGCTCGTGATAGGCTTCGAAGCCGTCCTGCTCGTTCGTCGCTTCGCTCCTCACTGCGCGGGACCGGATTCGAACCGGAGGAAACATCGCTCCGCTCAGTTTCCAGGATTCGAATCCGCTCGTGACGCAGACACGTCTCTCACGTCCGTTCGAGACGGTCATGCGCGGGACCGGATTCGAACCGGCGGACCCCTACGGGACAGGCTCCTAAGGCCTGCGCCGTTGGCCTGGCTTGGCTACCCGCGCGCGACAGAGAATCCGTGAGAGGGCGACAAGAACCTGACGCTATCCGTGGCGCTCCTCGATGGCCGCGGCCAACCCGTCACCGTCGAATGCGACGTCTTCGACGTACGTGACGGCGTCACCGACCCCGAGCGAACCGGGTTCGACGACGGAGGCACAAATCCCGCCACGGTCGCGCAGCGCGTCCATTAGCCCGTCGAGGCCGGCGACCTCTTCGACGTGTTGGCAGGGTGGCCGCGGGCGTGTGCCTTCGAACAGCGCGTCGCCGACGCGGAACCGGGTCTCTAACAGCTCAGAGAGGTCGACGCCCCGGGTGACGACGTTCCGCCTGTGTTCGCCACCGGAGAGGTCGATTCCGGCCGCCTCGCGTATCGCGTCGAGCGCCTCCCCGGCGACGAGCGTCACCTCACAGACGTCGAACGGGGCGTAGTACCCCGTTCCGCCCTGGTAGCGGTCGCCGTCGAGGCCCCCCGCGACGGCGTCGACCGTCTCGACCGCACGCATCGGCTCGCCGGCCGAGTCGGCCACGTAGAGCTCGTCGACGCAGCCGTTCATACTCCCCGTTCGACCCGACGACCGATAAGCGGGACGGGCACGGGAATGCAACGACGCGCCGGAACCAACCGCTCGCCGCCGTGAGCGTTATGTCCGCGCAGATAGACAGAGCGGACGTGTACCGCGCCAGCGACGAAGTGGCGAACGAGGAGTGGCTGCGCGCGCTCGACCGCGCCGCCGAGCGGCTGGACCTGTCGAGCGAGACGCGGTCGCGGGCGGCCGACCTGTTTCTCTCGACGGTGCCGGAGGGGGAGCGATCGAAGCGGCCGGCGCTCGCAGCGGCGATTTACGTCGCGACGCTCGCGGCCGGCGACGGGCGCTCGCAGGGGGACGTGGCCGACGCCGTCGGCGTCTCGCGGCTCTCCGTGCAGAGTCGCTGGAAGGACCTGATGGCCGAAGCTGGGCTCGAACCGCCCTCCTGGTAATTCTCCGCAGTCGACCGCGCGACTACTTGCCGTCGGCAGTGCCCGTCGTCCCGCTCCACTCTGCCTCGCGGCCGTCGCGCTCCGGCGTGATGTTGCCGTGAACGTCGATCTCGCCGTTGACGACCCGCGTTGAGGAGATGATGCCACCGTCGTCCGCGCGGACGTGGTCGACGACCTCGACGTCGAGCGGCTCCAACCCCTTCCGCTCGCGAATCTCGTTCACCTTCCGGCCGCCGTCTTTTGTCTCGGGCGAGACGACGAGCACGTCGAACCCTGGCTCGTCGGCGATGCCCGTCGGCTTCTCGAGCTTCCGCACCTCGAACTCCCGGTCGTACTCCTCGGCGAGCTCCGCGAGGGCCGCTTCGAGGTCGCGCTTCCGCGTTTCGAACGGCCGGACGTACCGCTCCTCGTTGCGCGTCTTCGGCGCGAGTTCGTCGCTCGTGAGCCCGACGGTCAGGTCACCGAGTTCGAAGGCGCGGGAGAACAGCGCCCGGTGGCCGTCGTGGACCGGGTCGAACGTGCCGCCGAGCACGACCTGCATACCACCGGTCAAGTCGCCGCCCGGTAAAGTGGTTCCGCTCGCTACTCCTCGTCTTCCTCTGCCACGGAGATAGTGACCGGGCCGCGCTCCGACTCGGCGCGGCTCTCCTCACCGCCGAGCGCCTCGTCGAGGTTGAAGACGGTGTTCAGTTCCGCTTGCACGTCCTCCGCGACGCCGGCGACGAGCTCCGACGGCGGAATCGCCTCGTACTCGTACGGGTTGTTGCCGGCTCCCGCCGCCGATCGCTTCCGCCGCGTCACCATCCCGTCGTCGTGGAGCGCGGCGAGCGCTTCGCGGACCGTGCTCGGATACAGTCCCGTCTCCTCGGCAACCTCGTCGCTCGTCTGGCCGGGGCGCTCGCGCAAGGCGATGTAGATGCGTGCGCGCGTCTCGGTGTCCATCACCCACGAGAGCAGGTCGACCAGCCGCGCGTCGACCTGCTGGGCGCCGGTTTCGATTCGGTCGCGGACGTCGGTCCCGGAGTCGTCGGATGACATCTGTCGTCCCCGCCGGGACGTAATGCTCCTCGTCGCAAAAGTGACTCGCCCCCGGCGGCGCTCACCGGAGTTCGAGCGCCGCACAGAGCGCGTCCGGCCCTTCCGTTTCGAGCAGTCGGCGCTGGCGCTCGGCCCCGGACCCCTCGTCGTAGAGCCGTTCGATGCCCGAGACGCCGAGCCGTTCGGCCTCACGGGAGACGAGTTCCCCGAGCGGCACCGTCGACTCGAGCTCGCGGTCGAGCAGCTCGGCGTCGTGGCCGTGGCGCATCGCCCGCCACTTGTTCTCGTCGAGCGGCTCGCGGCGGTGGCCGTAGCCCGTCTCGCCGTCTTCGTAGCGGGCAGCGAGGTCCTCGACGAGCGCGTCGACGTACTCGACGAACGCCAGCACTCGTTCCGGATCCGCCTGCCCGTCGGGCGTCCGCACTTCGACCGTACCGAGTCCGGAGTGAGGTCGCACGTCGTACCACAGCTCGCCACGGTCGTTGATGCTCCCGGTCTCGACCATCGTTCGCTCGAACGCCGCGTAGTCGTCGAAATCCTCGAAGACGGTCGGGATGCCCGTGTTCGGGAGGTTCTCGAACACCTTCGCGCGCGCCGAGGCGAGCCCGGTGTCGAAGCCGTTCCAGAAGGGGGAGTTCGCCGACAGCGCCAGCAGTATCGGGAGATGCCACCGTATCTCGTTCGCGATCCACGTCGCCTTGTCGGCGTCGTCGACGCCAACGTGGACGTGTAGTCCGGCCGTCGTGTTGCGGTGCTGCGGATACTGTATCCGGTCGAGCTGTGCGCGATACCGGGGCTTCTCGGCGTGTTCGAGCTCGCGCCACTTCGCCATCGGGTGGAGCCCTGCGGCCGCGATGCCGAACCCGTTGGCAGCGGCGTGATCGGCGAGCGCCTCCCGGACGGCGTCGACGAAGCTCGACGCCTCCGAGAGCGACTCGCAGGTCGGCGTCTGCGTCTCGATGACGCACTTGAACAGTTCGTGGTCGAGCCGACCGGCGAGGAGCTCCGGGGGGTCGCTCTCGTAGACGAGCTCGTCGGTGCCGGCCGTGGGGCGCCCCCGCTCGTCCACGACGAAGAACTCCTCTTCGACACCGAGCGTCCCCATCCGGTCGAAGGCGTCGGCCGACCCGAGTTCCATCGCCCGGGAGTGTGGCCCCGTCAGATAAAGTGGTTCCGTTCGGGGTACCGGTGTCGTGTTGGTGACTGGAAGGCGAGACACTATACGTGCGCAGTTCGTATTATCGAGTGACCCTGCAATCGAGGGAGCCACTCCCACCAGGGACGAGGGATACCACATGACCAGCCGCGTATTCAGATTACATTCGACGCTCGAACTGCCCCTCGAAGACGTCCACACGTTCTTCGAGGAGGAAGCCGAACTCCCGGTGGAGATTGCGGACGTGGAGATAACTCGACGGAACAACACACTCATCGTGAAAGCCGTCTCCGCCGAGGACAACATCTCGAAGTACACGCCGACGGCACAGCTGAAGGCGAGCGTCACCGAGAACCGAGTCTACGAGAACGAGGACGGCGAGTGGGTCGAGGAGCCGCCCGAGGAGACGGCGCCGAGCTTCGGCGGCGGCAGCGACGAGGGACCCTCCTGGGGGAGCCTCGCGCAGGCCGAAGAAGAAGAGCCCGAAATAAACTCCAAGCTCCGCGAGTACGCCTGCTTCAAGGGTGACCGAGAGACCGTACTCCAGAACACGGCGCTGCAGTATCCGATGTTCGAAGTGCTGTGTGACCTCGCGCGCCACGCCGGACGCGGCGAACTGACGGCCATCGCCGCTGTCGACGACTCGCTCGAGGCGCACCGCATCGTCGACGGCGAGGACCGCGCGGCGACGATCGAGATCGTCGAGGACCCGCGGGAGCGGGACGCGGAAAACGCCGTGCAGTGGCGCGACAACAAGTTCATCAACTGAGCCGTTCGCTCGGCGACGTATACTCCGTCGGTCTCTCCCCGGGAGCGATACGACCGAGTGGCTCCACCAGCTGACGGCTGGCTGTGAACGCGGCCCACGCCGTCGAAAAGTCACAAGAGATTTTAGCGGCTAATGAGATGTAATTACCAGCGATGTCAGAGTTTCCCGACTACCTGAGCGTCGATTACACGGACGGCGAAGGCGAGAGCCCTGAGGACTACCCCAGCGTCGAGCACAAACTCGAGAAGGCGCTGGAAGTCGTCGCAACGGGCCTTCGCGAGTACGAGAATCCCGCGGTGATGTGGACCGGCGGGAAGGACTCGACGCTGACGCTGTACTTCGTGAAGGAGGTCGTCGAGCGGTACGACGACCTCGAGCTGCCGCCGACGGTGTTCATCGACCACTTCCAGCACTTCGACGAGCTGATGGGATTCGTCGAACGGTGGGCAGACGAGTGGGACCTCGAAGTCGTTTACGCGCGCAACGACGACGTCGGTGCCTACGTCGACGAACACGGGCTCGAACCGGGTGACGACATTACGGTCGACGAGCTCACAGAGCACAACCAGCACCACATTCGGAACATCCTCGAGTACGAAGAGGAGACGTTCCCGTTCCTGCTCGACACGTACGTCGGCAACCACCTGCTGAAGACCGTCGCGCTGAACGACACCCTGGAGAGCCACGACATCGACGGCATCATCTCCGGCATCCGCTGGGACGAACAGGAGGCGCGCGCGGACGAGACGTTCTTCTCGCCCCGCCACGACCCGGACATCTACCCGCCCCACGACCGCATCCAGCCCATCCTGCAGTTCAAGGAGGCCGACGTGTGGGACGCGTTCTGGTACTTCGTCGTCCCGGAGACCGTCGAAGGGTTCCCGGAGGAGGGGTACGTTCCACAGGACTACGACGACCTGCCGAACGGCCTCACCCACGACGACATCCCGGTGTCGCCGAAGTACTTCGCCGGCTTCCGCTCGCTCGGCTCGGAGATCTCGACCGACAAGAGCGCCGAAGAGCCCGCATGGCTACAGGACATGGAGAACACGACCGAGCGCGCCGGCCGCGCCCAGGACAAAGAGGACCTGATGGAGCGGCTGCGCGACCTCGGCTACATGTAATCGGCCAGGGCAGACACCTTCACTCGGGCGCCTCCCAGGCGGAGTCCCCGTCGCCTCCCCCCGTCTTGAACACGCCGCGCGCCGTCGCCACGACCGTCTCGTCGGTTTCGACCTCTACGTCCGCGACGCCGACGCTCGACCCGTTCCTGATGACCGCAGCCGTCGCGGTGAGGTCCGCGGTCGCCGGCGCGAGATAATCCACGCGCAGGTCTATCGTCGGCGTCGTCGCGAAGTCGTTCGCCGCGGAAACTGCCCAGTACCCGACGGAGTCGGCCAGCGACGCGACCGCGCCGCCGTGTGCGATGTCGGTCGTCGGCGACGCGGAGACGGCGCCCGTCACCGCCATGCGTCCGGTCGCGGCCCCCGGCTCTATCTCCGTGATCTCGATTCCAATGGTGTCGTAGTACGGTGGCAGCGGGAACTCGTCGGGGTCGACGTCCATGTGACCGGGAGCGTCGTCGATGCGGATATACCCTCGGGACGGGCTTGCCGGTGCGGCAGCCACCGAGACGAGACTGTCGGTGACACGCGCGAAGCGACGAGGCCGCCGACGTCCGGGTCAGCCGTCTTCAGCTGTCGTTCTCGTCGTCCTCCTCGCCACCCTCATCGTCGCGTGCGTGCTTCGGCGGCCCGGCCCGCTCGGGACCGTGGCCTTCACCGGGCCCGTGCTCCTCGCCGGGACCGTGTTCGTCACCGGGGCCGTACTCATCGCCCGGTCCGTACTCGTCTCCCGGTCCGTACTTGTCGCCAGGCCCACGTTCGTCGCCATCGCCCTGCTCGTCACCGGGACCGTACTCGTCGCCCGGCCCTGATTCGTCGCCCGGGCCGCGCTGGTCGCCATCGTCATCGCCGTCTCGGTCGGGCTCCTGCTCCGTCGTGAACGCCTGCGTCTCACCAACGTCGTCGTCACCGTCCGACGCGTTCACGAACGCGGTGTAGACGTACGTTGTTCCCGGCTCGAGTTCGTCGACCCGCTCACCGTACGCCGACAGCTACCGTCCCGGGGAGCACCATCCCGAGCGCGAGCAGCCCGACGAACAGCGCGAATCCGATCCGTCGCGTCGTCGAACTACCCATCCAACCCACCTCCGCCGGCGGCTGTGCCGTCCTCGCGGTCGTCGGTGTGCGCGCCCGTGTCGTCTGGTAGGGACCAGTTCGGTTCTGGCATACGGGCGCCGACTGCTCCGGCACGCTCTTAGGTGTACCAAGCCGTTACGGGTGTTACGCTCCGTTTCACCGCTACGCGCAGTGTCCCTGCGGCCGGTTCGGCGTTGTGTGGCGAGCGTCGTCCGCGTACGGCGGCTGTACTGCTACCCTTCCGGTTAGGGAGTCGAAAACGTGGTGACGGTGGCGGCGTGGGGGGAAACGCCGCCGGTCGGGGGTGTGGTGACCGTCTCGTCACCATCGGGTAGATGTGGCTCCACAGGTATAAGACACCGAAGTGGTTTCACCGCCTTCCACGTCCGAACGGGTGTTTCACGGTGTTCCACTGCCCGTCTCTCTGTGCGGCGTCCGGCGCAAGTGGTTTGCCGCTGGGAAGGTTATCTTTCCGACGACTCGCCACCAGGCCCTTCCCTCCGACCATGCACTCTCGGTTCCGAATCGGTCTCGCGGTCGCACTGCTCGTGGTCGCGGTCAGCGCCGCCGCCGCGACCCCACAGTCGACGGCGCGCCCCAGCATCGAGCGCGTCGAGTACACGGGAGGAAACAGCGTACCCGACACCGGAGACCGACTCCACGTCTGGCGTGCGAGCCCTCACGATTTCACGCTCACCATCGCGACCGACGGGTCCTCGTCGGGCGAACTGTGCCTCGGTGTTCGCAACCGGACCGACGGTGACCTTACGTGTCGTTCCCTTACCCTGGGCGACAGTCCGACCGCGACCGTCACGGTGTCCGTTCAGGAGTTCCCGGCGAACGTCACTGGCGACCGGACCTTCGTCTTCCGGTTCACGAACGACACGGGTGACCCATCCGCACGGACGACGCTTCCGGTGACCGTACTCACGCGGGACGGGGACCGCGACGGCGACGGCCTCTCGAACGAGCGGGAGGTCGACGCGGGAGCTAGCCCGGTCACAGTAGACACTGACGGTGACGACCTCGACGACCACGCGGAGGTGAGCGTCTACGGGACGACACCGACCGATTCGGACACGGACGACGACGAGCTCACGGACGGGGCGGAGGTGTACACCCACCGAACCGACCCGACGGCTCTCGACACTGACGGTGACGACCTCGCCGATGGCGTCGAGCGTCGACAGGAGACGGACCCGAACGCGGTCGACACGGACGGCGATGCGCTTGCCGACGGCGCGGAGCTGACGACGTACCGGACGGACCCGACCCTCGTCGATACGGACGGTGACGGGCTCGGTGACGGTGCGGAGCTGAACGAGTTCGACACCGACCCGACGGCTGCGGACACCGACGGTGACGGCCTCGCCGACGGCCGGGAGGTGACGGTGTTCGCCACGGACCCGCGGTCGACGGACACCGACGGTGACGGACTGCGCGACGCGGTCGAAATCGAGCGGCACGGAACCGACCCGACGGTTGCGGACACCGACGATGACGAGGTCGACGACGCGGCCGAGGTCGAGGTGTACGGGACGGACCCTCGGGCGGCCGACACGGACAGTGACGGGCTGCCCGACGGCACGGAGATTCGCCGCAGCTCCGACCCGACGGAGCCGACGGTCGTCGACCGGGGGCCGTTCGAGACGGCGTTCGCCGTCGCCACGCGCCGACCGGTCTCCGCGGGAGTGGGGGTCGCAGTGGCCCTGGCGGCTGCAGCTCTGCTGTTCACGGACCGCGTCGGCGACGGCGCTCGGAGTGCTGTCGCTCCGGTCGCCAGAGCGGTTCCCGTGTTCGGAGAGCCGGAGCGCTCGTCGGCGGAACCCGCTCCGAGTGCGGCCACGGACGAGACGCAGGTGTTGACGAACGAGGAGCAGGTCCGGGAGCTGCTGGAGACCAACGACGGCCGGATGCTACAAAGCGAGATAGTCGAGGAAGCGGACTGGTCGAAGGCGACGGTGAGTCGCGTCCTCTCCGACATGGAAGAGAACGGGGCTGTGACGCGCATCAATCTTGGCCACGGGAACTTGGTCACGCTGCCCGGCGAGGAGCCCGAGAATGCAGGGGCGGAGTTCCCGGACAGGTGAGCGCGGGTCGCATCGAACTGCCGTTCCGGCTACTCACGTCACCCGTCGTCACTCGTCCCGTCGTCGTCGGTCTTCGGCCGCACCACGTCCGCGAGCGTCACCACGATGCCGAGCAGCCAGCCGACCGGAACCGCGATCGCGAACCACATGATGACGTAGGCGACACCTTCGAGGTCGTACTCCGCCCGGAGGAACGCCGCGAGCTGCGGCGGCGCAACGTTGTCGAGGAACCACGTCGCGAGGTCGAGACTTCCCGGTAACACTGCGTCCGCAACCGTCGGCGAGTACAGCGCGGCGACGACTGGCGGCAGGAATATCGCGGTCATCGCGAATGGGTAGGCGAACACGACCGTCGTCCCCCGGCCGCCGACGCGAAGGAACCCATAGGCGAGCAGGCTCGCGACGATGGCGGTCACCGATGCGGCCGCGACCGCGAGGAACCCTTCCGTGCTGAACTGTACGCGCGCGAGTGCTGTCAGCGCTCCCCAGACGACGACTCCGACGAGGAGAACGCCGAACGCACCGATGCGAGTCACGCCGCTGTCGATACGCCGGGTGTAGAACCGCGTCGCGAAGCCGAGCAGAGCGAGCGGGTACAGCACCGCGATGAGCGGAATCCCGATGGCACCCCACGTCCGATACTTGATCTTGTCAGCCGTGGAAGTCGGCTTCCACTTGCCGAGCACGGAGTGAGCGCGGCCCCGCTGGCGCGGGAACACGAGCTGCATCCACGACTCGTGGAGCGCGACGAGGTCGACCCTGATGCCGTCGACGACGCCGTTCCGCTCGCGGCCCCCTTCGGCTGCCATGCCCAGTACGTCCGTGGGCGCGCACGTGAACCTTCCGGCCCGCGGTCGCGCCGGCACCGGGTCTCACGACGTGATCAGGCGTGCGTCGAGCGAAAAGAGCTGTCCGAGAGCCGACGCCTCTGACGCGTTCGCGCTCAGGCGACCGGGAGGTCCTGTTCGGCTTCGAGCAGTTCGTGGTAGCGGTTGCGGATGGTGACCTCGGAGATGTCCGCCACCTCGCTCACGGCCGCCTGCGTCGTCTTCTCGTTGGTGAGCAGCGCGGCGGCGTAGACGGCTGCGGCGGCGAGTCCAACGGGGGATTTCCCGGAGTGGACGCCCTGCTCTTTGGCGTTGCGGAGCAGCTTGCGCGCGCGGTTTTCGGATTCGTCGGAGAGGCCGAGGTCGGAGGCGAACCGGGGGACGTAGCTCTCGGGGTCCGCGGGCGCGACTTCGAGGCCGAGTTCGCGGACGACGTAGCGGTACGTGCGGGCGATTTCGTCTTTCTCGACGCGAGACACCTCGGCGATCTCGTCGAGACTTCTCGGGACACCGGCCTGCCGTGCGGCGGCGTAGACGGCCGACGTGGAGACGCCCTCGATGGAGCGGCCGGGGAGCAGGTTCTCGTCGAGCGCGCGCCGATAGATGACCGACGCCGTCTCGCGGACGTTTTCTGGCAGTCCAACGGCCGATGCCATGCGGTCGATCTCGCCGAGCGCCTGCTTCAGGTTGCGCTCCTTCGAGTCGCGCGTCCGAAAGCGCTCGTTCCACTTCCGCAGGCGCTGCATCTTCTGGCGTTGGTTCGAGGAGAGGCTGTTCCCGTAGGCGTCCTGGTCGCGCCAGTCGATGTTCGTCGAGAGCCCCTTGTCGTGCATCATGTTCGTCGTCGGCGCGCCGACGCGAGACTTCTCGTCCTTCTCGGCGGCGTCGAACGCACGCCACTCCGGCCCGCGGTCGATGGTGTCCTCCTCGACGACGAGTCCGCAGTCGTCACAGACGGTCTCGTGATCGCCGCTGGCGGTGAGGTCCCCGCCGCACTCGGGACAGCCGCTGGTTCGTTCGTCCCGCTCCGTTTCGTCCTCGGTCGCCGGTCGTGTGCGAAGGTGGTCGCTCATGGGTACGTTGGCAAGGGCTACCGGGAGTGGTCGAAACCGAAGAGAACCCGGCTAGCTATGGCGTAACTTGCCTTCGGTAATTGGTCGTATAAGCCTGGCGGTCGTGAGTGCAACATGCGGTGGTGTCGCGGGAAAAACGGGTGAACGATCGTGACTGACTGTCTCGCGGGCGCGTATCAACAGCCAAGTCCGTGGGCACCGCACCCGGCTTCATGCACGTCGCAGTCGGCAGCGGCAACCCGGTGAAAGTCGACGCGGTCCAAGCGGCGCTTCCGGACGCGCGCGTGGAGTCGGTGCCAGTCGATTCCGGGGTCGCCGAGCAGCCGTACGGATTCGCGGAGAGCATCGAGGGGGCAGAGACCCGGGCCAGACGTGCGCTCGACGGCCACGACCTCGGCGTCGGCATCGAGGGCGGGGTCGCTCGACTCCCCGACGCCGAGGGGCTGTGGCTCGTGATGTGGGCTGCCGTCACCGACGGCGACCGGTGGGGCCGGGGGGAAGGACCGTCGATCAGGCTTCCGACCGACATCGCCTCCCGAGTCGACACAGGCGAGGAGCTCGGGCCCGTGATGGACGACGTGCTCGGAGAGGATGGCGTGGCGAGAAACCAGGGTGCGGCCGGTGCGCTGACCGGCGGCGTCATCGACCGCGAGGCCGCCCTCACGGCTGCGGTCGCCGGCGCCCTCGGCCCGTTCCTCACCGACCACTACTGACGGACTCCTCCGTGGCCTCGCTCGCTCCCTCGACTGCCTCAGTGAGCGAGACGTTAAACACGAGCGTCGAGGCGACGCCCCCGACGACGGTGACGACGTTCTTCACCGCGTGGTCGACGACGGAGACGGCGAGCGCCACGGCTGCGGTGAGCCCCGGCGTCGCGGTGAAGCCGACGACGATGAGCGTGAACGCGCCCTCGTAGAGCCCGATGCCGCCCGGCGACAGCGGAATCACCTTCGCGAGGTTGCCGACGCTGACGGCGAAGAAGAGCACGGCGACGAGATACGGCGAGACGGTGAAGCCGAACGCCGCGAGGACGACGACCGCGGTCGCCACGTCGACCCCCCAGATGGCGAGGCTCGTCAGCCCGACCCGGGCGAACGCGGCCCGGTCGCCGGCGACCGCCTGGACGTCTCCGACGAACCGACCGATGATACCGGAGACGTACGCGGCGTACGAATCGTCGCTGAGCGCGCTCACCGCGCGGGTCACGAGGTCCGTGTCCCGGCGGGCGCTCGCGACGATGACAGCGACGGCCAGGAGTGCGACGACGCCGACGGCGGCCGCGACCCGCAGCGCCGTGCGTGCCGCTTCGCCCGGTGCGAGCGTCTCGCCGCCGATATCGACAGTGCCGATGTCCGCGGCGATGGCCGCTGCCAGCCCGTCCGTGCCGCCGGTGACGAGCAGCCCCACGAGGACCGAGCCCGCGAGCACCGTGATGGCGAGCAGGTCGAACACCCGTTCGATAGCCAGCGAGGCGAAGCCGCTCGGGTACGGGACGCCGCGACGCGCCTTCACGATGTACGCGCGGACGCCGTCGCCGAGCCGTGCCGGGAAGACGAGGTTTCCCGTCTGCGAGATGAACACGGCGCCGGTGAGAAAGCCGAGGTCGCCGTCGAAGCCGAGCTCCGCGAGGATGTCGCGGTAGCGCCCGCCGCGCAGCGGCCACGACAGCGCGTAGACGACCGCTGAGACGGCGACGAGTCCCATGTCGGCACCCGCAATCGCGTCGAGGACGGCCTGCGGGTCGAGGTAGACGGTCATCAGCGCGAGTGCGGCGACGACGAGTAGCGAGCCGGCGAGCAGCCCCACGCGCCGCGTCGCGCGCGGTCGCACGGAGAACTCCCACCAGACTCGGAGTATCTGACTCCCCATCCCGATCACGTCCCGGACGAGGTCGACCTTCGTGTCGCCCATCGGAGTCCACCGAACGGGGAACTCTTTCACTCGGTAGCCCCGTCGTTGGGCGCGGACGAGCACCTCCGTGTCCCAGAACCAGTGGTCGTCTTTCACCTCGTCGAGCAGGTCGAACAGCGCATCGCGGTCGAACGACTTGAAGCCGCACTGATGGTCGTACAGATTCGAGCGGAGGAACAGCCGCACGAGCGAGTTGAACCCCGTGGAGGCGACGCCGCGCTCCCGCTCGCGGTTCTGCTTCTCGCCGGGGACGCGCCGCGACCCCGTGGCCACGTCGTACCCCTCCGTCCGGACGGACTCGACCAGCTCCTCGAGGTGGGACATGTCCGTCGCGAGGTCGGTGTCGAAGTAGACGAGGACGTCTCCGTCGCTCGCGGCGAACGCTCGTTCGAGCGCGCCACCGCGACCGAGCCGTTCGTCCGAGTGGAAGTGTCGCACCCGGGCGTCAGCGGCCGCGAGCCGGTCTGCGATCTCCGGGGTGCGGTCGTCACAGCCGTCCTCGGCGACGAGCACCTCGAAGGTGCCGTCGGGGAGAAACGAGGCGAGCGTTTCGAGCGTCACCTCGACGGTGTGCTCGATGGTGTCCTCCTCGTTGTACGCGGGGAGGACGACGCTCACCTCGACGTCTGTCATTACCGTCGGTTGCAAAGCCCCGAGCAAGAACCTTCTGGGACGCGGTGACCGGGAGAACCACCGGCCACACCCCTCGCCGGTCGCTTAAGGTGCTTGCTCCCTGCCTCCGCGTATGCGCGAGGTCACCCACGAGGCGACGGGACCGGTACGGCTCGACGAGTCCGACATCGACGAGGAGTACGGCGACGTCGCCGTCTGTATGTGTGGACTCTCTGCCAAGAAGCCGTTCTGCGACGGCTCCCACCGCGCGACGGAGGACGAGGAGGCAGGCGTCCGGTACAAGTACGACGGGGACAGCGCCGACGGAGAGCGCCGGCCGGTCGAGCTGGTGCCGGCCGACCGGGACTAGTCCGCGGCGCCGTCCGAGCGAACGGTGAAGAAGTCCCGCAGGTCGACCTCTGGCGCCGCCACGGCCGCCACGTCGTCGTGCGGGCGGTCGACGACGATGTCGCCCGCGGTTCCCGATCCGATGCCCGGAACCGCGGTGAGTTCGGCCATCGACGCGGCGTTGATGTCGAGCGGGTGTGGGACGCCCGAAACGGAGCGGTAGCCGTGACCGGTTATCGCCACGTCCGTCGTCCGGCCGAGTTCGCGCTCGCCGGGGACCGCGACGAGCAGCGAGTAGGTGCCGAGCTGTCGACCGAAGGTGCGGCCGTCCTGGTGGTACTCGAAGTGGACGTCGGGAAGCACCGTGCCGACAGGAGCCACCCGCTTCAGCATCGGGTTGTCGATCTCCTCGCGCACCTCTCGCTTGTACGATTTGAAGTTCCGCTTGTGCTCCTTCGCGATGTCGGCGCCCGTCTCGGCCATCTCCGTCCCCTCGAACGCCATCACCTGCCGGATGTTGATGCGCCGGAGCATCAGCCCCTCGTCGAGCACCCTGTTCAGGAATCGCTTGTTGTGTTCGTACGTCTCCGGCCGCTCACCCATCAGCCCGTGGACGAGGTTGATCCCCGGCAGCAGCTTCGGCAGCCGGTTCGCCGCGTCCGAGCCGTGTGAGGGCGCCTCGGATGGGTCCTCGCCGGGGCGCCAGCCGCCCGCCTCGTTCACGACTCGGACGGCCTCCAGACACTCCTCGGCGGTGACGAGCAGGTTATTCTCCTCCTGGACGACGGGGTCGGCCGATTCGAGGCCGAACGCCGCGGTGTCGCCCGCGGTGTTGTGCGCTGCGATGATCTCGATGGCCTCCCGCGACCGCTCGGGATAGTCGACGATGGTCACCGGGTTCATGTTGTCGAGGTGGAGCGTCCCCAGGTCGGGTGCGACCTCGCGGATGCCGCCGTACAGCTCTCGGAGCGCGTCGGGATTTGGCGCCTCGCCGTCGCCGCCGAAGGCGAGGATGTCGGCCTGCCTGCCGAGCCGGAAGTGGCGAGCACCCCGGTCGTACAGCTCGGCAACCTCCCGGACGACGGCCTCGGCGCTCCGGAACGCGGGGTCGCCGTACATCGGTTCCGTGCAGAACGAACAGCGGTACGCACAGCCCCGGGAGGTCTCCATCTCGCAGATGAGGTAGTCGGGGTGGTTCGGGTGCTGCTCGACGACGAACGCCCCCTTCGCCGCCCAGCGGGCGACCTCGTCGTTCGACCGGTAGCGCCCCTCGAACCCCTCAAGTCCGTTGTGTGCGAGGTCGTACGCCGCGGCCTCGACGTCTGCCATCGCGAGGAAGTCGTAGTCGAGGTCGTCCCGCTCCATGTCCTGTGCGCCGGCGTTCTCCTCCCCGACGCCGAACCGAACGGGCCCGCCCATCAGGCTGGCTCCCTCGGCGACCCACGCCAGCTCCCGCACCTCGTCGGGCTCCGCGGGCGTCCCGCCGACGTAGCTGCCGGGGACGGTCATCCCGCCGATGTAGATCATGAGGTCCGCGTCGGCCACGTCGCCCCACTTGGCGCGGTCCTCGCGGAGTTCGTCGATCGTGTGGTAGGTAATCTGTGACTCGGGGACGCCGGCGTCGACGAGCGCGCCCGCGGTGTAGCGGGGGTACGTCGAGATGTAGGGCGGCACCCCGAAATGTGCCGGCTCGTCGACGTAGCCGTCGACCAGCGTGACGGAGAGCGTCGCCGGGTCCTTCATTGCCGGACGAAGCGCGTCGAGGAGTAAAACGCCGCCGGTCCACGGGCTATCGCGGCTCCGGTCAGCGGGCTTTTCGTCCGTCGACGCGTGCGTTCTCGTATGACAGGGGAACTTCCGGCGGAAACCCGGGTCGGTCGGGTCGCGCTCGCCGTCGACGACCTCGACCGCCTCGCCGACTTCTACGAGCGCGTCGTCGGGCTGACGGTGCGCGAGCGGACGGACGGCCGCGTACTGCTCGGTGCGGAGACGGGCGAGCCGTTCCTGGAGCTCCGCGCGAGCAACGCGCCCGAGCGCGACGACGACGAGACCGGGCTGTTCCACGTCGCGTTCCGGGTGCCCGACCGGACCGCGCTCGGGGCCGCGCTCGAGCGCGTCGAGGCCCGCTGGCTGCTGGACGGCGCCTCCGACCACCTCGTGAGCGAGGCGCTGTATCTCCGGGACCCGGAGGGGAACGGCATCGAAATCTACCGCGATCGCCCGCGCGAGGAGTGGCCGCGGACCGAGGACGGTGGCGTCGAGATGGACTCGCTTCGGCTCGACCTCGACGCCCTCCGGTCGGAGAGCGACGGCGCGTCGACCGTCTCCGACGGCACCGACGTGGGCCACGTCCACCTCGAGGTCTCGTCGATTCCGGCCGCGCGGGCGGTGTACGTCGACGCGCTCGGCTTTGGCCTCCGCGACACGTGGATCGGCGAGGCCGGCCCCGAGGCGCTGTTCGTCGCCGCGGGCGACTACCACCACCACCTCGGGGTGAACACGTGGAACCGCCGGACTGAGCCGTCGACGGGTCGCGGGCTCGCGTGGGTCGAGTTCGTCGTCCCCGACGCGGAGACGCTCGACGCGGTGGAGCGACGGGTCTCCGAAGCAGGAGTCGACCACGACCGGGAGACCGGCTCCCTGTGCGTGACGGACGACGACGGCATCGAACTCCGGTTCCGGACGAAGTGACGCCTCCGCCGACGAAACGGGACCGTCCCCATCGACGCAAGGGCTACGTGCCGGCCACTCCTACGTTGGACGTGCCACGAATCGCCACCGCCCGCGATATCACGTCCCGCGACGCGATAGCCGGCATCGGGTTCGTCCTCCTCGTCAACGTCGTCGGCGCGCTGCCGGCCGCGCTGTTCGGAGCGAACACCCGCTGGTTCGAAGAGCCGTGGTTCTTTCCGCCGACGATCGCGTTCCCGATCGTCTGGACCCTGCTTTTCACGCTGCTCGGCGTCGCGTTGTTCCTCGTGTGGCGAGCCGACGCGGAGCAGCGACTGGTCCGGGCCGCTTACGCCGTCTTCGTGGTGCAGTTCGCGCTGAACCTCGCGTGGACGCCGGCGTTTTTCGGCCTCCAGCGACCGGATCTCGGCCTCGCAGTCATCGCCGCACTGTGGGTGGCGGTCGTCGGAACGATCGTCGCCTTCGACCGCGTCGACCGCCGCGCCGCGCTGCTCTGCGTCCCGTATCTCGTCTGGGTCACGTTCGCCGCCCTGCTCAACTACGCAATTCTCGTTGGCTGACGCCGCAGGGCTCCGATCGGCTTGCGACGGTCGGGACGTTGAAGAGTGGCGGCGACGTACGGTCGTCCATGCCCAAGACGATCGAAGTCGTCTGCACGCGCGATGACTGTGAACTCGACATGGCCGGCCTCCACTACACGTACGACATGCCGGACGGGACGGGAGCCGAGGCGTTCTCCTGTCCGTACTGCGGCGCCGACGTCGAGGAGCTGCAGCCGTAGGCGACACAACCGCTAAGAATCTCCCGGCCGAACGGCCCGTATGGACGACCACGAGGCCGACGGGAGCCCGATCGCTGACCTTCGCGAACTCGGCGAATCCGTCGGAAAGCGGATGCTCTCCGGTGCGGGGAGAGTGTCCGCCCGTGTACAGGAGGAGCGCCCGCTCGGCGCGGACGTGCTGGAGAGCGACGACGCCTACCTCGCCGTCTTCGACGCGCCTGGCGTCGAGATGGACGACGTGCAGGTCAGGTTCGAGGAGGGGAGCGTCCGCGTTCGGCTGGATCGGTTCCGCGACGTCCACGAGGGGTACGAGATGGTGTTCCCCGGTCGCGGACTCACGCTTGACGGGAGCGCGGACCTGCCGGGCGACGCTGCGGTCGACCCGACGGCCGCCGAGGCGACGCTGACGGACACCGGCGCGCTCCACGTCGAGGTGCCGAAGGTCGTCGCCGACGCCGACGACGCGAACGGGTCGGACGAGTCGGGCGGGTCGGACGCGGCGACCGACGAAGAGCCAGACGACGACGCGGCCGAAGACGAGTAGCTACCCGTCGAGCGCCATCCCCTCGACGATCTCGAACTCCTCGTCGCCGTCGAATCGCTTCGGGTCGAAGCCCGCAATCCCGTCGCCGCCGAGCACCTGCGCGGCCAGTCGCTCGGCGACGGCCGGCGCGCGCATGAATCCGTGGCCCTGCCAGCCGGTCGCGACGAAGACGCCGTCGGGCGCGGCACTCCCGGCGACGCCGTCCGCGACGCGGCCGACGAGCGGGTCACCGTCCGGCGTCGCGGTACAGAGCCCGGCCCACGAGCGGGCCTCTGGCCACGACCAGCCGAGCGCCCGCTCCTGATACCGGACGCATGCCTCGCGGAACGCCTCGTCCGCGTCCCGGTCGTAGCCGTTCGGGTCCTGCTCGACCGGCTCCGTCCCGTCGCCGACGAGCAGACCCTCTCCGTGGGGACGGAGATAGAAGCCGTTCGACGCGTCGAACAGCATCGGCGTCCGCACGTCGGCGGCCTCGGTGACGAGCGCCTGCACGCGGTACGGCTTGACCGCGAGCTCCGCGACCGGAGCGACCACCTCGCGGGTGTGAGCCCCGGCCGCGACGACGATAGCGTCGTGTTCTCTGCGGCCGTCGTCCGTCTCGACCGCTCCGTCAGCCGCGAGGCTGACCGGCGTCTGCTCCTGAATCTCGACGCCGCGAGCCCGTGCGAGCAGTCCCATCGTCCGGGTGTACTCGCCGGGATCGGCGTGGCCGGCCGACTCGGCGACTGCCGCGACGGCGACGTCGCCGGCGACGAGCTCCGGGAACCGGTCGGCGAGTTCTTCCCCGGCGAGCGTCGACACGTCGAGTCCGTGCTCGCGCATCCGGGCGGCCCCGTCGCGTATCTCCGCGGCACGCCGCTCCGACTCCTCGTCGTCCGCTCTCGCGAGCCAGACGTACGGGCACGACTCGAAGGTGAAGCCACCGCCGCCCGACAGCTCGCGGAACCGTTCGAGCGCGCGGCCCGCGAGCTCGGCGTCCCGGGCGTCAGCGTACGCGTCGTAACAGAGGCCGGCCGCCCGGCCGCTCGCCCCCGACGCGAGTTCGTCTGCCTCGTACAGCGTCACCTCGGCGTCGGGGGCGAGGTCGTGTGCGACCGTGACGCCGACCGCGCCGCCACCGACGACTCCGATGTCCATACGCCGGCAAGCGGAGCCGGCCACTTCGCGCTGTCGGTGCAGATCTCGTGGAGGAGCGCCTGACAGAGGTTAGTCGCTGAACTCGTCGAGCCCGCGCGCGGGGTAGCCGACGACGGTGTCGACGCCCGCCTCACGAAGCCGCCCCACGCGATCAGCCACGTCGTCGACACCCCCGACGAGCGCGTAGTCGCGGACGGCCTGCGAGAGCACCTCGCGGGCCCGTCCCGAAGCGCGGCCCCCGATGACAGGCTCGTCGGGGAGCGCGCGCTTCACCGGACCACGGCGAGCAGCGTAGGGACCGACGGCGTCGAGGACGTCGTCCTCGTCCTCGGAGAGCACGACCGGCGCGTACAGCGCAACCTCACCGTCGAAGCCGGCCGCGCGGAGCGACCGAACGTCCCGCACCGTGGTCCGCGAGAGGAGTTCGTACTGCGGGCCGCCGGCGGCCATCGCCAGCCGCTCGACGCCCTCGGTGCCGATCCACGCCGCCGGCGCGTCTTCTCGCGCCGCGCCGAACCGGGGGGCTACGGCACGCTCGCGCTCGTCGTCGGTGAGATACGCGGGGTTGCCGGCGACGAGTACGCGTTCGACTTCGTCCGGGAGTGGAAGCAGGGAGTCGTCGCCCATCGGGTCGAACCCGTCCGCGCGGACGGGCGTCGTCGCGAGGACGCGCCGGTCGACCGCGAGGTCGGCGAGGACGGAGGGGTCCGGGAACGCGTCGCGGCCCTCGTAGTCGACGTTGAGCAAGTCGGTCGGGAGCTCGGCGGCGCGCTCCAGGTCGTGTTCGCAGGGTTTCAGGGCGACCCCGTCGATGTCGGCGCGGGCGAGGGGAGAGTGGCGCAACATGATGAGACAGCAGTTCGTGTCACCACGCTCGGTGCTCACCGGGCTAAGCGTGTCGGTCGCTGCAACATTGTACGCCCCACCGGCTACACCGGATACTCGGCGTCGGGGTCGACCACCCGGTCCACCTTCGGGGGCATCTCCCAGCCGGTCGCGAGTTCGAGAAACTGCACGAGCATCCGACCAGTCGCGCCCCAGACGGTGTAGCCGTCGACGTGAAAAAAGTGGAGCCGTATCTCCCCGTAGTGCGGGTGGTCACGCCGCTCGCTCTCGTAGTTCGACAGCGCGGTGAGCTCCGCGAGCGGCAGCACGGCGACCTCGGCCACCTCGCGCTCGTCCGGCACCCACGTCTGGTCCGGCACCCGTGCAACGAACGGTCGGACAGAGTAGCTCGACACCGTCCCGATGTCGTCGAGCCGACCGACCACCTCGACGCCCTCCGCGTCCATGCCCACCTCCTCGTTGGCCTCTCGGAGCGCCGTCGCGAGGAGGTTTTCGTCGGACGGCTCGCGGCCGCCGCCCGGGAACGACATCTGTCCCGCGTGCTCGCCGAGGTGGTCGGCTCGCTTGATGAACAGCAGGTGTGGCTCGCCGCCGCGCTCGACGACCGGCACGAGCACCGCGGCCTCGCGCTCCCCCGGAGCAGAGGCCACGGGGTCGTGGTCGCGGATGCGGTCGAGCGCGAGGTCCATACGCCACGTCAGGTGACCCCCGCCCATAAGTCGCCCGTCTGTCCCCCGGTTTCGACCGATCCTCGTCGCCAGCGCGCTACTCCAGCGCCGCGTCGAGACGGTCCCGAAGCGTTCGTAGCTCGATGTCGCCCCACGCCTCGAGGTCGTAGCTCACGTCGAGCAGCCGGCGACACGCCTCGTCGTCGCCCGCGGCGACGGCTCTGGCGACGTCGCCGCGGAACCGCTCCTCGACGGCCCGCTCGAGCGCGTCGCGGTCTTGCGCGCGTGCGTCGACGTCGAGAATGTGGGGTAGGTCCTCGGCGCCGTCGGGTAGCTCGGGGAACGCGGCCGGCCCGACGGCGAGCCGTGATTCGGCGTCCCCGCCCTCGTCCGCCGGTTCGTACTCGACGAGCGCGTAGGCGTCGACCGCGTCGTCGATCGTGTCGCCGGCTACCGACACGTCCTGTCGGTAGCCGTACTCCTCGAGCGCGCGGTCGAGTTCCGGTCGAGAGAGCGCGCCGAACAGGTCGACGATTCCCGCGACCTCGTCGTGCGAAAGCGTCATCTGACCGCCTCCAGGTCATCTCTCGTGGCTGCCCGCACCGCCGACGGGTCCACCGTCGCGTCGCGCCAGGCGGGCAGCCGGGTGTCCTCGCCTGGCGGCCCGACCGCGCTCGCGTACTCGGCGACCTGCGTGCGCTCGTCCCCGCGGTCGTATGCGAGGCCGTTGAACGCCGCGTCGGCGGCGTAGCCGCGGATGAGCGACTCGGCTACCGTCTCGTAGCGATTCGGGAGGGTCGCGTACTCCGGGGTGATGCCGTTGTCCTCGACGGCGTGGAACAGCGCCGCGGCGACCTCCTCGCTCATCGTCGACAGGCCGGCCGGGCCGGAGACGGCACGGTGGTCGTGTTCGTGGTGGCCGAGGTCGACCTGTGCGGCGCCGTCGGTGCCCGCCGTCGCGTACGCGTCACCGAGGGTTCCGACCTCGAGCCCCCAGCCACGCTGGACGCGCAGCGACCGGATCACGTCGCTCGTCGCCGCGAACTCGCCGGCGAGCGCGTAGCGGAACGCGCCGAGGTACTCCATGATGCCCGCACCGGGATGCGCGTCTACGAGCGCGCGGACGAGCGGTCGGTAGAACAGCCGGAACAGGCGACCGTACAGCCGGTCGTTCTCGACCCGGGCGTAGTATCCCTTCGAGAAGGCGAAGCCGTGGTCGAGTGGGAACAACAGCCGCGGCACGTGCGCGTCCGTGTACGTCGTCGCGTCGGCGTCGTGGACGGCGACGTACGGCGACTCGGCCGCGAGCCCGAGGCCGAGCCACACGTCTCTGCCCTTCCCGCGGTCGCCGTCGAGTCCGTGCTCGTCGAGCAGGTCGTGGAGGCGGGGTCCGTCACACCACAGCGGCTCGACGTCGAGCGCGAACCCGCCCAGCCAGTCGACGACGTCCCCAACCTGTTCCTCGCCGGCGCGCAGCGGGACGACAACTCGTGCCGGGTCGACGCGTTCGAGCGCGCTGAACACGCGCTCGGCGGCGAGCGAGGCGTGTTCGCGTTCCGTCATCGGCACGACGACGGCCGCACGGTCCGTCGGCGCGTCGGGTCGCGCGTCGCCGAAATCGTGGAGCGTGGCGACCCGCTCCTGAACGTACTCCATCGGCAGAACTGAAGAGCGCGCGGGGTTTAGGGGTTGGCACGCCGGCAGGGAGTCGGCGACTGTCTGTAGAGCGTTCGCGTCGTCGGTGTCACACCGGCCGACCGTACGGCTCCGGCACCTCGTACAGGGCGACGTACGCCTCTCCGGTCGACTCGTCGGGACACTCCTCGGTCAGCCGTACCGGGAACGACTCACCCGAGGTGTTCGCGGCGAGCACGTTGAGGGTCACGGGGAATCGTCGCGTCGAGAAGCTCAGCACGTGTTCGCCGTAGCCGTCGTCGACACGCAGGTTGAGACGCACCTCCTCTTCGGGCCCCTCGTCTCTCGAGAGCCGGTACTCGCTCCAATCGCCGGCTGCACACGCCCCGTACCGCGGCGCCTCGACGCGTTCGGGGAGCGGCGTCGGATTCGACGCGACGAGCGTCGCGACCCGTACCTCCTCGTGGCGCTCCTCGCTCACCTGGATTTCGGACTGCGGTTGGAGTTCGTAGGCGACCGCGCCCGTCGCGACGTCGACGACGACCACGAGTGCGGCGAGCGTTACGAGCGCCCCGAACGCGAGCGTCGCGCGACGCCCGTCGACGAGATGTGCCCGCTCGTCGAGTCGCGTCCGGAGCGTGAACAGGGCCGCCGCCAACACGAGCAGGCCGAAGACGATAGCGATGTCGCCGACGCTGAACGTGTTGACGAGTTCGAGGAGCAGACCGACGCCGGTGACGACGGCCACCCCGTAGCCGACCGCGATCACCTGTCTGTCGCCGGTTCGCTGGGTGAGGGCGAACACGCCGGAGATGAATGCGACGACGATGAGCCACGTCGTCGCCGGCGACTGTCCGAGGTCCACGTTGACGAGGAAGAAGAGGGCGGCGACCGTCGCCAACACGCCCGCGCCAACGTTGAACACTGTCTCGGAGTCGATATCGACCATGTCGGCTTCTCGTCACGACGCCGTATATATGCGAGGGTGGCTCAAACGGTGGTTTCACCGTCGCCGACGTTGCGGTCAGCCGGGAGTCGCCCGGTCACGTATAGGATCAGCAAGCCGGCGAGAACGACCGTGAGCCCGCCCCCGAACGCCGTGTACAGAGTGTCGAAGGCGATTCCGCGTTCCGTGAGCGAGCCGACGGCGCCGCTCCCGAACGCCTGCGGCAGCATCATCGTCGCCGAGTAAGCGGTGTACGCCGACGCTCGGTGGTGGTCCGGGAGGGTTCCGAGCAGATAGGTGTCCATCGCCGGGAACAGCGAGTGAATCACGTAGCCGAGGACGAGGCTGAACGCGACCAGCGGCCACAGGCCGGTGACGAATGGCAGCGCGAACAGGCAGGCGATGAACCCGCCGACCACGCCGAGGATAAGCGGAACGTTCGGCACGCGGTCCGCGAGCCGGCCGGTGAACAGGAACGCGGGTACGCCTGCGGCGAACAACACCGACAGCATCAGGCTCGCCGTCTCCCTGTCGAGCAGTTTCACCTGTTCCATGTACGTCGGATAGAAGTTGAACAGCCCGTTCCAGACGAAGCCGACCGAGCCGGTGACGACGACGCCGGTGAGGACGATCGGGAGCTGCGCGCGGGTCGCGCCGAGCAGGTCACGGTCCGCGCTGCCGGCGTCCGGCAGGTCGGCGCGACGCGCGACGAGGAACAGGACGACCGTCGTGGCCGCGGCGACGGCCGCAACGACGAGAAACGTCGCGCGCCACTCGCCGAACAGCGCCACGACGGCGATGACGATGACGGGCGCGCCAGCGGCCGCGAGCTGTGAAGACATCCCGTGGATGCCGAGCGCGCGACCGACTCCCTCCGGAAACAGCTCCGAGACGAGCGGGTTCGCCGCGATGAAGTAGACGCCGGAGGCGAGTCCCATCAGGAACGCGCCGACGGCTAGCGTCGGGACGGTCGGCGCAGCCCCCGCAAGCGTCGCCGCGCCCGTGAGGACGACGCCCGCGCCGACGACGACTCGGTGGCGCTCGACGCGCGTGAGCAGCCAGCCCGTCGGCACCCGGGGCAGTGCGCTCCCGAGCCACGCGGCGCTGGCGACGACGCCGAGCGACCCAGCCGTGACGCCGAAGTCAGCGGCGATCGGCTCGAGCAGCGGCGCGAACACAACTCGTGCGAGGTTGACGAGGAACACCATCCCGCAGAGTGAGGCGAAGAGGCGACGGCGGGACACGGTCGGCGTTCGCGGCCGAATCGTTAGAGGCTGTCGGAGCGTCGGCCCGACCGCCGTTATTTAAGTTCTCCCCGCCGTATCCGCCCACATGGACACCGTTCGACAGGGGTTGCGCGCCGACGACATCGAGAAGGACACCTACGAGCGGCTCATCTGCACCCACTGCGACGAGCGGCTCGACACGCGGGACAACCCTGACGGGGTCGGACAGGTCCGGTCGTGTCCGGACTGCGGCCGCGAGTACAGACAGATCGGCTAACCGGGCCGATCACTCGAAGACGGCGTCGAAGCCGTCGGCTCCGAGCGGCGGGAACGTTCCCGCTGCAGCGTTCTCTCGAACGTGGTCCGGCGTACTCGCCCCAACCAGCGAGCAGGTGACGCCGGGAGCCGACCGCGCGAAGTTGATGGCTCGCTGCGCGTCCGTGTCGCCCTCCAGCCGCGCCGCGACCGCCTCGGGGAGCCCATCGGCTAGCTCTCCCTGCATGATGGACGCGCTCGTGAACACGTCGAGCCCGGCGTCCGCCGCGAACCAGAGCGCGCTCTGCGGGCCGTCGGCGCCGGCGTGGCTCTCGACGGTGAACGCGTCGGCCATCTGGACGTTGAAGGGGAGCTGAACCGCGCGCAGATGCGTCGAGGTGGTGCCGGCCGCGTCGGAGGCCGCTCTCGCCCGCCGGACGAGTTCGGGAAGCGAGAGGTACGACGTGTGGTCGGCGGGGACTCGCAGCGCCTCCCACGACGCGACGCCGTAGTGGCGAATGTCGCCCGCGGCGGCGCGCTCCTCCAGCCGAGTGAACGTCGCCTCGAGTTCGTCGTAGACGGCTTCCGGCTCACGCTGTTCCAGCTGCGTCTCCGGGTTGTGGACGTAGTAGAGGTCGACGGTGTCGAGACCGAGGTTCGCGAGAGAACGGTCGAGCTGGTCGTCGATGTAGCCGGGCGCAATGCAGTTGCCGCGGACGAACGCGTCGGCGTACTCGGGGTACTCCTCGCGGACGTATGCGCCCGGATCGTCGGGCCGGGAGCCGTCGAACGGGACGAACCCGCCTTTCGTCGCGACGAGTACGGCTTCTCGATCCACGTCCGCGTCCGCGAGCGCGCGCCCGACCACCCGCTCGGAGCGCTGACACCGGTAGTTGATCGCCGTGTCGAGCACGTTGACGCCGCTGTCGAGCGCCTCGACGATTGACTCGTGGTACCCGTCGTCGACGGCGTCGGTCGGATCGCCGAGATACGTTCCGAGCCCGACCGAGGAGACGAGTCCGTCACCGAACCGCCGGAAGTAGGTGCGCGCGAAGGCCTCGTGGAAGCGGTTCCGATAGGCCCACGTCGCGTCACGGGTCGCCATAGTCCGGCTTCGGACGGGGAGCGCAAAACGTCGCCGATCGCGCCTTGGACGACTTCGGCGGTCCGGCTCAGGCCTCCTCGCCGTTCATCGCGGTGAACAGCCGGTCGGTGAGTCGTGCTCGATCGATCTCGGTACCGGCCGCGTCGATCGGGAGCTGGCCGCCGCCCATCCTCGCGTGGCCGCCGGCCGGCGGGTCTGCCTCGTCGATCATCTCGCTCAACGCGAGCTCGAGCGCGTGACCCATGTGGACCCGGTCGTCCTGCGAGCGGCCGGAGATGTGGTAGGTGCCGTTCTTCTCGCCGAAGACGACGACCGCGCTGGCGCCTTCGAGCCGGAGCAGCTCGTCGGCTGCCTGCGGGATGGTGTCGACGTTCGAGACGGACCCCACGTCGCTGACGACGAACGGCATCCGGACCAGACGCCCTTCGATGGCGCGAGCCTTCACGTCGAGCGTCTCCGCGTCGACCGGGGGATTCGCGATGCGGTCGAGCGTGTTCTCGTCGATGGCGGGATGGAGATACGCACAGCGGTCGAACTCCACGCCCGTACAGCCACGACTGAGATAAGCGGTGTCCGCCTGAATCCCGTACAGCAGTGCGGTCGCAACGCCCGAATCGAGCGTGAGACCGCTGCCAGCAGCTCCCTCGGGGCGGGCGTCGAGCGTCTCGAGATACTCCGCGACGATGCTCGCACAGGCGCCGTACTCGGTGCGCACGTCGGTAAACTCGGCCCCTTCACCCCCACCCGGATGGTGGTCGACCACGGCGATCGGCTCCACCGCCGCTGCGCCGTCGAACCCCCGGGGCTCGTTGTGATCGACGAGCACGACCTCGCGCGCCTCGTCGCCGTCCCCGCGTCCGAGGTCGGTCGCGTCCTCGATCCGCTCGAAATCCAGGTCGAGCACCGTCCGGAACGCGCGGTTCTCGTGGCGGCGTATCTCGCCGGCATAACAGAGCCGGACGTCGGTGTCGACCGAGTCGGCGATGTGCGCGATACCGACCGCCGACCCCATCGCGTCCGGATCCGGATCGGGGTGCATCAACACTGTGACAGCGTCGCGGTCCGCGAGCAGGCCGCGGAGCCGCTCGCCCGGCGTCGTCCGAAGCCGACGCAGGAGCCAGCCGACGGCGAGAAACAAGAGAAGCGTCGCGAGAACGACACCCGCGACGATCTCGGGACGGCCGCCGACCACCGACTCCAGCGTGGCGCGGACCTCGTCCACGCCGCGTACGGCCCCGGGCGGTACCATCGTCCGAACTTCCGACGGGAACGGCAAGTACCTTTCTCCCGTTCAATCGCTCGCTTGCTCCCGATACGTATCCACGGCCTCGCGGTATCCGTCGCGGAACGTCGGGTACTGGAGTGCGTAGCCGGACTCGCGGAGCCGATCGTTCGACACGCGCTTGCTCGTGCGGATTCGTCGCTCCGCTGCCTCCGAGAGATTGCCTGCCTCGATGCGTTCGCGCTTCGTTCGCTTCTCCGGCCGGTCGACGCCGCACTCGTCGGCGAGCCAGTCCGCAAAGCGGTGCTTGTCGACTGGTTCGTCGTCGACGACGTTCACCACGTCGCCGGGAAGGTCCCCGTGCCCGTCACCGAGTAAGTGTGCGACGGCACCGGCCGCGTCGACCCGATGGACCATGTTCAGATAGCCGGCCGTGACGGGACCGTCGAGGTACCGCTCCAGCCGGTAGCGATCCGGCCCGTAGAGGCCGGCGAAGCGGGCGACGAGGCCGTCGATTCCGCGCTCTCCCGCGTACTCCGTCGCGACCCGTTCGGCCTCCGCGAGCACGGACGTCTTCTCGGTCGTGGGCTCGATCGGCGTCTTCTCGTCCACCCAGGCGCCGTCGTGATCGCCGTAGACGCCCGTCGATGAGGTGTAGACCAACCGGTCGGGGGGCGACGCGCGATTCGCGAACGTGTCGACCGCGGTCCGGAGCCCGTCGACGTAGACGCGCTCCGCGGCGTCTGCGCCGCGGCCGCCCGAAGACGCCGCGAACACGACGGCGTCGGCGTCAGGGACGGCTGCAAGCGACTCTGGGTCGGTCACGTCCGCTCGGACAGCCGTCACGCCCGTCGCCTCGACCGCCTCCGCTCCGGATTCGGAGCGGCGGACGCCGAACACTTCGTGGTCAGCGTGGAGCTGCCGGGCGAGCTCGAGACCCACGTAGCCGCAGCCGAGGATCGCGACTCTCATCGGATTCGCTCCTGGATCGTGGCGTGGAGCAGCGCGAACTCCCGCAGCGTCATCGGGAACCGCCCCTCCAGCTTGGACTGCACCTCGCGGGGTTCGAGCGTTCCGCCGGCCTCCGCTGCCAGCGCCTCCACGTCGAGGACGGCTTGCGACATCCCCATCATCAGCGCGTCGCGGGAGAGGTGGACGACGTCGTCGGCGGAGTCCTCCTCTGCGACCGCGAGCACCGCAGCGGCCTCCTCCAGCGTCAGTTCCGGCGCCCCGCCGGCGGCCAGCGCCTCGACCGTCTCCCGGTCGAGGTCGGTCCCCGCGACGACGGCGTCGACGCCGGTGCGCTCGACCGCGTCCGCGAGTTCGGCTGCCAGTGCCGAGTACAGCGACTCTCCCGAGTGCGAGCCGGGGTCGGCGACGAGTTCGTGTAGCATGGACACGGGTACGTGACCCCGGGTTAAGAGTCCGTCCGCTCGATGTCGGTCGCTTCGGAACGGTCCTCCCGGACCGACGGCGACGCGCTATCACGGCTCTCGCTCGGCTTAATATCTGAGAACGCCTCCCTTTCCACGGTGAAACGAGATATGAGTATCCGACCGTTCGACGAGATGGACCGAATGATGGAGCACATGCGCCGCTCGACGTTCGAGAGTCTGGGCGACGTCCGCGACAGCCGCGGGCGTCCGAACACGACCCTGACCGTCGACCGCGACGGCGACGCGTACGTCGTCCTCGCGGACCTGCCTGGATTCGAGAAGTCCGAGATCGACCTCCGGCTCGACGACGGGATGCTCACGGTCGACGCGACCCACGAGGTCGCGGAGACGGGCGACCGCGGTGCGATGGCTCGCTCGCGACGCGTCCACGAGTTCGTCCACCTCCCCGGCAACGTCGACCAGGAGGGTATCGAGGCGACCTACCGAAACGGCGTCCTCGAGATTCGCCTCCCGGCCGTCGACGAGGACGATTCCGGCCTCCACATCGACGTAGCGTGAGCCTCGACGTGGCGTGAGCCCTCGAACGATGGTCTCACCCGTATCGACTAGCAACAGTACGCACGTTTCTTGCAGTTGCACCTCTCAGATAGCTTAGATTCAATACCCTCCGGAAGCATCGGTCGGTAACGAATGATTCACACGGATACCGAGTGGTTCCACGCGGAGGCGGAACACACGGACGAGGTCATCGGCGAGACGACGATCCCGCGACTGTTCCTCGACAGCGTCGACCGACACGGCTCCGAGGACGCACAGTGGTACAAGGGAGGGATCTACGAGCGGTCGCTGACCCCGGACGTCCTGCCGGCTGCTCCCTCGGGCGAGTACGCGTCGCTCACCTACGACCGCATGGGAGAGATCGTCCGCCATCTGGCGGCGGGGTTCCGCGAGCTCGGCGTCGAGGCGAACGACCGGGTCGGGATCTACGCCGACACCCGGATGGAGTGGGCGCAGTCGGACTTCGCGCTGCTCGCCGCCGGCGCGACGGTGACGACGGTGTACACGGAGTCGTCCGCGGAGCAGGTGCAGTTCCTGCTCGACGACCCTGACGCGACAGGCGTCGTCTGCGAGAACGACGCCCTGCTGGACACGCTCGGGGAGGTAGAGGACGACCTCGATCTCTCCTTCGTCGTCGTCATCGACGAGTACGAGGGGGACGAACGAGAGGACGTGTACACGCTCGCGGACGTGTACGACCTCGGCGAGGCGGCGTACGACCCCGAGACGTTCGAGTCGTGGGTCGACGGGCAGTCGCTCGACGACCTCGCCTCTCTCATCTACACCTCGGGGACGACCGGCAAGCCGAAAGGAGTGAAACTCACCCACGGGAACTTCCGTGCGAACGTCAACCAGGTCCGCCGACGGTTTGGTCCGCGCCCGGACCGAGACGAGGAGCTGCCCGTCCTCGACCCAGACAGTCGCGCGCTCTCGTTCCTGCCGCTCGCGCACGTGTACGAGCGGACGTCCGGTCACTTCGTGATGTTCGCCTCTGGGGCGACGGTCGCATACGCCGAGTCGACCGACACGATCGGCGAGGACATCGAGACCGTTCGCCCCACGTCGGCGACCTCGGTTCCCCGCGTCTACGAACGCATCTTCGCGTCGATGCGCGAGGAAGCCGGCGGCTCCCCCGTTACCGAGGCGATCTTCTCGTGGGCCGTGGACGTCGCCCGGGAGTGGGCGACGACGAAGTCGCCCGGCGCCGTGCTCCGTGCGAAACACGCCGTCGCCGACCGGCTCGTCTTCTCCAGCGTGAAGGAGTCGATGGGCGGCAACATCGAGATGTTCATCTCGGGTGGCGGCTCGCTGTCCCAGCGGCTCGCCGAGCTGTTCGAGGGGATGGGACTCCCGATCCACGAGGGGTACGGGCTCACGGAGACGGCGCCGGTCGCCTCGACGAACCCACCGGAGGACCCCCGACCGGGGACGCTCGGCCCGCTCGTCGTCGGCATCGAGGGGACGCTCGACGGCTCGGTGGTTCCCGCCGAGCAAACTGAGAAGGCGACCGGCGAGGTGGGCGAACTGCTGTTGCGCGGTCCCAACGTCACCGAGGGGTACTGGAACCGCCCCGACGCGACGGAGGGTGCGTTCACCGACGCCGACGATGGAGGTGACCCGTGGTTCCGCACCGGCGACATCATCGAGGTGACCGACGACGGCTACCTCGTCTACCACGACCGGCTGAAGCAGGTGCTCGTGCTCGACACCGGGAAGAACGTCGCGCCCGGCCCGATCGAGGACGAGTTCGCGACGAGCGAACGCATCGAGCAGGCGATGGTGATCGGCGACAACGAGAAGTTCATCGCTGCGCTGTTCGTTCCGGACATGGAGGCGCTCCAGCGGTGGGCGAACCGCAACGACGTCACCCTGCCTGACGATCCCGAGGCGGTCGCGGAGGACGAGCGCGTCGTCGAGTGGATTCGCGAGGAGGTGGACGCGGTGAACGAGACGCTCGCATCCCACGAGCAGATCAAGGAGTTCCGCCTCGTCGGCATCGAGTGGACGCCGGACAACGACATGCTCACCCCGTCGATGAAGATCAAGCGTCGCAACGTGCTCGACCGCTACGAGCACAAGGTCGAGGAGATCTACGGGCGAGACGACGGCGAGTAGGAACCACGCTCGACGGGGAGCAGGCGCTCGGACGACGCTCAGTGGGTCCGATACCACTCTTCGATGTCGAGCATCGGTGTCGGGTAGTCGACGCCGAGCCGCACGCCGTACTCCGTCTGGGCGCGTTCGCTCAGTCGCCACGGGCGGTGTGCGTGCTCCGGCGGCAGCGCCGACAGTTCTGGCAGCCAGTGGGTGACGTACTCCGCGTTCGGGTCGTAGCGCTCAGCCTGCGAGAGCACGTCGAAGTAGCTGTCCCGCGAGTCGTTGCCGACGCCTGCCTGGTACGCCCAGTTCCCCCAGTTCGACGCCGGGTCGTAGTCCGCGAGCAGCGACTCGAAGTACGCGGCGCCCCAGCGCCAGTCGATCCCGAGCACGTCGGCGAGGAACGACGCGACGTTCTGTCTGCCGCGGTTGCTCACGTATCCTGTCGCGTTCAACTCCCGCATGTTCGCGTCGACGAACGGGACGCCAGTCTCCCCGCGCGCCCACCGCCGGAACGCATCCTCGTCGTGGCGCCACCGCTTGCCCGCCGCCTCGCCACGGATTCCTCGTTCGCCGAAGAAGGCCGCGCCGTGTTTGCGGAACTGGAACTGGAAGAAGTCGCGCCACAGCAGCTCGAAGACGAGCCAGTACGTGGAGTCGTTAGCCACCCGTTCGGCTTCGTAGCGCTGCACCTCTTCGTACACGTACCGCGGCGAGAGACAGCCCTGCGAGAGCCACGCGGAGAGCTTCGAGGAGAAGTCTGCGCCGAGCAGGCCGTTGCGCGTCTCCTTGTACCGCTGAAGGTCGTCGTCCTCCCAGACGTACTGCTGGAGGCGTTCGCGGCCGGCCGAGGCCCCGCCGCGAAAGCTAATGGCAGCGCGGTCGTCGACCGACGGGTCGACGTGCTCTCCGGCGACGGTCACCTCCTCGACGCCAAGGGCGGCGAGCGACGGGAGCTCGCCGGGATTGAGCGACGGCGTCGGTACGGAGGTCGGCGTCGCGACCGTGTCCCGAACCGTCGCCTCCCGCTCGACCTCCTTGCGCCACGGCGTGAACGTGTCGTCGATTCCGTCGACCGGTGTCGGGAGGTCGTCAGCGTGATACAGCGTGTGCGTCCGAAACCGCTCGAACGCCGCACCCCGTTCCTCGACCGCCGCCCGCGTCGCCATCTCGACGCCCATCTCCTCCGTCGACGGTATCGTCCCCGCGTACACGGCCTCGGCGTCGAATCGGTCGACGACCGACGGGACGTGCTCTTCGGGGTCGCCGTGGCGCACGAGGAGGTCTCCGCCGAGAGCGCGGAGCAGCGCCCGGAGGTCGGCGACGCTCTCGCGGACGAACGACGCACGGTACGGACCGGTTTTCGGAGCGTCGACGTACCGAGACGCGGCGTACTCGCTTGGATCGAACACGTAGACCGGGACGACCTCGTCTGCGTCAGTCACTGCGCGGGCGAGCGTCTCGTTGTCGTGGAGCCGGAGGTCGCGCCGGAACCAGACGACCGCGGTGTCCATGGGCACCGTAGGGGTGGGAGACGAAAAGATGCCGGGGACGGGAAACCGCCTACCGCTACACTCGAACCTCGACGGTTCTCGTTCGGGGACCGTCGCACTCGACGAAGAGCACCGACTGCCAGCGGCCGAGGTCGGGAGTCCCGTCGCTCACCGGAACCGTCACGGACGGCCCGAGCAGGAGCGCTCGGAGGTGGCCGTCCGCGTTGTCGTCGATTTCGTCGTGGCGCCAGCCGTCGTCGGGAACCAGCTCGCCGAGGAAGGTTTCGATGTCCGCCAGCAGCCGCCGCTCCGCCTCGTTGATCACGACACCCGCGGTCGTGTGCCGGCAGAACACCGTGACAGTTCCGTCGTGGTCGTCGGGGACGCGCGCGGCGACGCGGTCGGTCACGTCGACTGCCTCCGTCGCTTCCGTGGTCTCGACCTCGAATCGCATCGGTCGACTGACGGACCGACCCACACTAACCGTTGTGCCTACCCTCGGATCCGGCGGAGCACCGACCCGTTCTGCTGTGTCGTAATCTGGTACGCGGCGGAGCCGATCAGGGTAAAAAAGAAGCCGATTGCGACCGCCGACAACCCCAGCCGCGAGACGCCGGGGACGCCCACGAGCACGGCCGTCGTCGTGAGCGCGCCCAACAGTCCGAGTCCGAGGTAGTACTCCGCCCACGAGAGCCCGTAGCGGGGGACGACCTCCATGTAGACGGTGACCTCGCTCGCCCGCTCGGAGAGAGTGACGAGCTTCTCGGTTGAGTCGTAGCCCACGATGTCGAGGTCGTCAAGCTTCGGCAGGTGAGTTTGGTGGAGCGAGACGTACACGGACTGTCGCTTGTTCCGCGGCGCGGGGTCCTCGCCGGTCTCCCGCGTCGCGACGCGCTCGGACAGCTCCCTGACGGTGAGTCCGTCCTCGTCGGCTTCCTGTAGACACTGCAAAACGAGCCGTCTGCGGTCGTTACGCAGCACGTCGTGAATTTCGGTCGCGTCGAGTTTCCCCCTCGACTCGGACGCTCGTGTCGACACGTGAACGGCTACCGCGCGGTCGGCCTTGAAGCTATCGCGGTCAGCTCCGCCAGTCCCTGCGGTTACTCCCGCCACTCGTCGGGGGTGGTGTCGTAGCCGAGTGCGGTCGGCGCAATTGGTTCCCACGCCTCGCGATCGACCTCGGTGCGGTCGAACGTCTCGCCATCGAACCGGATGCGGGTACCTACTTCGTCCGGCTCCGGCTCGCGGCCGCGACGGCGCGCCACCTCGACGTCCTGCTCGTCGAGCTCCTTTACGACCGTCAACAGCTGCACCGGCCGGCCCCACAGCTCGAAGACGCGTTCGAGCACGCGCTTCGCCTGCGGCACGTCCAGTGCGACGCCGTTGTAGTGGTGGGCGAGCAGCAGTTCGTTGCGGTTGCCGAAGTTGCCGTCGTGGACGCTGATCGTCGGCTTCCCGAAGTTCGTGAACCGGAGCAGCAGCTTCCGCTTCACCGCCTCGGGCTCCGTCGTCGTCGCCCGGTAGTCGCCGTGGCGGTGGCTGTACTCGTACGCGAAGTACCCCTCCTGTTCGATGAACTCCGGCGTCAGGAACGTGTCGAGGAACGTCACGTCGTTGTGGCTCTGCCGGACCGCGAACAGCCGATTCCAGCCGGCAGTGCGGTCCACGTCGGCGACAGCTTCGGCGACCGTCGCGTACCTGTCCGTGTCGAACAGGTACCGCTCGACGCGCTCGAGCGTCTCCGCGTCGGTCCGCTTGAGAAAGCCGCGGTTCGCCGGGTCGACGAGCGAGTAGTGTCGCTCCACGAGCCCCTGGCGGGTGAGCACCGTCCACGGGTACGTCTCGACGTCCGCGTCGCCGGCCCGTGCGGCTGCGAGCCCCTCGGCGTCGACCCGCGGGTCGTCGGAGTCGAGCGCGTCGAGGTGGCCGACCACGTCGTCGATCTCCGGGTCTGGCTCCAGCAGGTCGAGCACCTCGTCGAGGTCGACGCGCTCCGTGAACGTCTGCGGCGTGACCCCCTCGACGCGGAGGAGCTTCTCCAACACCTCCTCGCGGTTCGCGCGGTTCTCGACGTACGTCCACAGCGCCTCGCCGAGCGCGTACGGGTTCAGGCCCGGGGAGCCGAGCACCTGGGCCATGTGGTCGGCGTAGGAGACGAACTCGTCGTCGTCGGCGAACCGCTCGCCGGTCATCATGCGGGACTCAAGCAAGGAGGCCCAGCCCTCGTTCATCACCTTCGTCATCCGCTGTGGCGCGAAATAGTACGCCTCTCTGCGGAGCAGCTCTAAAAGCTCCCGCTGCCACTCCTCGTACTCGACGGCCTTCCCCGTCTCCTCGTTGTAGGCGCGGCCGTGTAGGGCAAGATACGCGAGCAGGTCCTTCTCGCCGACGGGACCGTCCTCGTCGTCTTCCTGTGCGTCTAGCCACGCACGGTCGAACACCTCGTCTCGTACCTCCTCGGAGATGGTGAGTTCGCCGAGGTGGTCGTCCGACTCTGCCGGCGTGTCGCGTCCGTCTACCAGCTCGTCCGTCGGTCGGAACGGTCGGTGCTGGTCGATACAGCCGTCGAGGCAGGCGACGTGGTCGATCCACTCCTCGACCGCCTCGCGGTCGATGTCCGGGTCGTTCACGTACTCGCGGACGGTCTCGGCGTGTCTGGAGAGCATCGCCGCGGCGTCCGGCCCGTCGCCGTGGACACTCGCCTCGTCCGCGCCTTCGGTGAACAGCCGGAACCACTCGTTGTGTTTGAAGAAGTCCGCGTGCGCCTCGACGTGCGTGATGACCGCCTTCTGGTCGGCCAGCGAGTTCGACTCCTGGAGGAACGCGTGGCTCGGGTCGTCGTTGTTGACGATCTCGAACGCCTTCCCGCCGAGGAACTGCCGCTGCTTGCGCTGGCGGTCGTAGTTCATCCCCCACCGCCAGTGCGGATACCGCTCCTGGAACCCCTCGTAGGCGATGAGCTCGTTCATCTCGTCGTGGTCGACGATCCAGTAGTTCACCGGGTAGGGGTCGAGGCCGAGCTTCCGGGCGAGGTCGGTCGCCGCCTCGACGTGTGGTTCGAGTTCGTCGGCGACCTTCCGCTTCCGGACTCGGTCGTCGTTACGCATCGTTCGCCTCCGTCGACAGGACGGTGTAGATCGCGTCCACGACCTCGTCGGCCGAGCCGACGTACGCGACGGCGACGCCGTCGTCGTCGTCGCCGAAGTGGCGCTCTACCTCCTCGGCGTGGGTCGCGTTGATCGCGGTGCCGCTCGGCTGCGTCTCCACGTAGGCGTGGAGGTTCGCGTCGATGGTTTCCATGAGTGGGATCACCCGTTCTGACGTGTCGTTCGAGGAGTTCTCCGAGTCGCCCGCAGCGAACACGTAGCGGTTCCAATCGCTCCACGGGTACCGCTCGTCGAGGATCCGGCGGGTGAGCTCGTACGCCGACGAGATGCGGGTGCCGCCGCCCGACTGAATGCCGAAGAACTCCTCGCGTTCCACCTCCCACGCGTCCGCGTCGTGGGCGATGTAGACGAACTCGGCGCGGTCGTACTTACCCGTGAGATACCAGTCGAGCGGCGTAAACGTCCGCTCGACGAGCTCGCGTTTCGTCTCGCGCATCGACCCCGACACGTCTCGGATGTTGACGACGACGACGTTCGTCTCCCGTTCCTCGATGGTCTCGGGGTGTCGGTAGCGCTCGTCCTCGCGGCGCAAGGGGACGCTCTCGACCCCCTCGCGTCGGAGCCGTCGCGCGGTCGGCTCGCGCTCGACGTTCGCCTCCATCTGGTCGATGGAGTCCCACCGCCCCCGCTCGTCGCCCGGGACGTCTTCGTAGGCGTCGTCGAGCCAGGCGCGGGAGACGGGGATACCGTTCTCGCGGACCCACTCGAAGACGCGGGCGGGTCCCCAGCCGTCGACGCGGAGCGCCTCGCGGACGTACGACTCGTCGAAGTCGGTCGCGAGCTTCCGCTTCAGCCCCGATTTGAACAGCCGGTCGAAGTCCAGCGTGCTCGCCGGCCCCGTCCGGCTCGTGTCCGTGTACTCGCCCTCCCGCTCCGTGACGACCTCGCGACCTTTCGGGTCGAGGTCCAGACCGAGCTCCTCGTCGAGCTCGCGGGCGAACTCCTCGGGGTCCATCTCGTAGTAGTCGTGGTCGGCCCCCTCCTCGCCTGGGTCGCCCTCGTCGTCGCCGTCGCCGGGCTCTCCCTCGGCGACCTTGTCACCGGGTTCGACGTCGCCGTCGGCCTGTCCGACCCCGCCGGCGTCCCGCTGGTCGTACGCGAACTCCGGCAGGTCGACGATCTTGATCGGCACCCGCACTTCGTCCGGCCGGGAGTCGCCGAGGTCGCCGTGCTGGATGAAGTCGGCGAGGTCCTGCCGGCGCTGTTCGCCGACCTCCCGGAACCGTTCGAGGTCTTCTCTCAGTCCCATCGGTCGGCCACCTCGGCGAGGACTCGTCGACTCGCGAGCTCCGCCGACGCCCCGCTGTACTCGAACAGCTCCGTCATGTTCCGTATCGTCTCGCGCTTGAGCCGCGCGGTGACCGTGTTCGCCGGTGGGTCCGCCCACTGTCCGGGTTCGAACTCCTCGTAGCGCCGCGCCACGTCGTCCCAGTCGTCGCGTTCGAGAACGCTCCGAAGCGCCGGAATCTCCGAGAGGGCGAGCTCGTCGGCGCGGAACCGGTCGTCGCGTCGCTGCCACGCGTGGCGGTTCAGCGCGGTCACGACCTGCTGGCGGCGGAACTGCTCGACCGCGGCCAGCGGGTCCGTGCCACTGTAGTCCGACTCGTCGAACCGGCCGAGCTCCTCCGTCTCGAACACCTTCAGCGCAAGCGGGTCCGGGTCGACCCGCTCGCCGCGGTCGTTGACGACGGGCTCGTCTTCGGCCCACGCGTGGACCCCTTCGACGTACGAAACGACGGCCTCCGAGTCAGGGCGGTCGTCGCGCAACAGTGCCGCGAGCACGTCCGCCTCCTCCCGGTCGAACACGTACTCGTGGACGAGCTCGGCGCGCTCCGCGTAGTCGCGCCGTTCCGCCTCGGAGAACACGGGCGCGTCCGCGAGCCGGTCGGCCATCCCGTCGACCACGTCGGCTGGCGAGACGACTTCCTCCACGGGGAGCGTCGGGTGGCTCCGGTCGGACGGCTCCGCGAGCAGCTCCGCCAGCACGTCTCGGGTGAACGTGACGGGGATGCCGCGCTCGCCGTCCGCGGCGTCGTCGTCGAAGTCGAACTCGTCGATGTCGCGGCGCTCGTCGCCGTCGCGCAGGTAGCCCTGGTCGAACAGCAGCGCCTTGTCGACGAGCGACAGCTCGTGCGGGAGGTCCTCGGCGTCGAGCCGCGTGACGACGGCGTACATCGCCGCCGCCTCGATTGCGTGGGGTGCGAACTCCCGCTCGCGGACCGCCTCGTCGGTGCCGACCCGAACGGCGACCGTCAGGGGCTCGCGGGCCTGCTCGCCCGGCTCTCGCTCCTCGCTCTCGACCTCGACCGTCGTCTCGTCGGTCAGCTCTCGGCGGACGAGTTCGGCCTCCAGCGAGCGGCTGGTGAGGTAGCCGAACTCGTGGCGCTCCAGCCGTCGTTTCAGCGCCTTCAGGGGGTCTGAGCCGCCGGCGTTCGCGTGTTCGTTCAGCCGGGCATCCAGGTCCGGATTCGAGATGACGAGCAGCTGAGTGTCGACGTCCATCCCGATACCCTTGTCGAGCTTCACGCTCGACTCGTCGGGGACGTTGAGCAGCTTCCCGAGCAGGTCCGCGTGCTGGGCCGCGTCCTCGACGACGGTGAGGACGCCGTTCCCCTGCGAGAGGACGCCGTCGTACGAGAACGCCTGCGGGTTCTTGCGGCCCCGGGAGTCGAGCGCCCGAACCATCGCCGGCATCCACGAGCCGACGAGCCGCTCCTTCGGCGTCCCGTCGTCCTCTGCGTGGAGCACGCCGACGCCGGAGCCGGGCTCGACGACGTAGTTCTCCACCCGGAGATGACGGGGCGCGGCGACGGCCGAGAACAGGTCGTCGCGGCCGCGGCGACGGTACTGCTCCTCGAGGTGGTCGTACGCCTCCCGGGAGAACGGGTCGAGCTGCGCCGGGGCGCGGATGGGAACGTGGTCGTCGAGCCGGTCGTTCAACTCGTCGACCAGCTCCGACCGGACGGACGGCGGGAAGACGGACAGCGGGTGGACCTGCACCGGCGAGCGGTACCAGTCGTCCTCGTCCGGCTCGCTCACGTCCCCGTAGGTCATGCCCGGCGAGGCGGCCTCCCCGTGGACGTTCCACGTCAGCGTGTAGCGCCGACCCTCGGGGGTTTTTGAGTAGGCGCGCAGCCCGTTGACGAGACAGCGTTTCAGCTCCGACTTTCCGGTCGCCGTCGGCCCGTCGAGCCAGATGATCTTCTCCTCCTTCCCGCGGCCGGCGGCGATGGCGCGCAGGTCGGCGACGAAGTCGTTGAGCGTCTCCGTGTTGCCGAGCACGGCGTGTTCCCCGTCGTTGTACGGATCGTCGAAGAACCGGTAGCGCTCCCGGCGTTCGCCCTCCTCGACGACGGTTCGCGTGCCGGGCGCCTCGATGGCGTCGAGCAGGTACTTCGACGCGTGGGCGGCGGTCGAAGGGTTCTCGAGGACGTACTCGACGTACTCGTCGAGGTCCATCGGCGGCTCGTACGTCTCGCGGAGCGTCTCGTCGGCGGCCGCGAGATAGTCGCGTCCGCGACTCATCCTTCCATCTCGGAGCGGGCGACCTCCGCGCCCGCGAACTCGAGCACCTCCTTGGCGCCGCCCTCGGAGTAGCCCTGCTCGCGGAGCGCGGCGATCCACGCGCTGCGTTCGTCGTCGTCGAGGTCGCCGCTCGACACGAGCGCCGAGAAGTTGATGTTGTGCTTCTTGTCCTCCCAGAGCTTCCGCTCCAAGGCGCGGCGCAGGCGGTCGTTGTCCTGCGGGTCGAACGACGAGCCCTCGCGGGCGCGCCGGGAGACCCAGTTCGCGACCTCCTGGCGGAAGTCGTCCTTGCGGTTCTCCGGGATGTCGAGGTGGCTCTCCACGTCGCGGAGGAACTTCTCGTCGGGCTCCTGCTCGCGCCCGGTGATGGTGTCCTCGACGGTGTCGTCGTCGATGTACGCCATCACGTGGTCCATGTACTTCTCGCCCTGCCGTCGGATCTCGTCGATGTCGTACGCGAGCGCGTTGCGAACGTCCTCGATGGCTCGCTCCTTGTACTCCTCGCGGACGAGCTCCAGGTAGCGGTGGTAGCGCTCGAAGTTCTCCTGCGGGATCGAGCCGTGGTTCTCCAGGTTCTCTTCGAGGTGGTTGAACGTCGTGAGCGGCGAGAGGAACTCGCGGTCGCGGTGCATCGAGTCCATGATTGCCTCGGCGATCTCGTCGCCGACGAACCGGGGGCTCACTCCCTCCATCCCCTCGCCGATGTCGGCGGCGCCCTCGGCCTCGTCGCGGAGCTTCCGCACGTCGACGTTCTCGACCTCCTCGCTCTCGCCGTTGTAGGCTTTCGCCTTCGCGACCAGCGACACCTGCCCGCCGTCGGGCTCGGTGATGCGGGTGAGCACGCCGAACAGCCCGGCCATCTCCAGGGTGTGGGGTTCGACGTGGATGTCCGGCACGTCCGCGTTGCGCAGCATCTTCCCGTAGATCTCGGCTTCCGCCTCGTACTGCAGCACGTACGGGAAGTCGATTCGCTTCGTGCGGTCGTTGAACGCCTCCATCTTCTCGTCCCCCTTCTTGTCGCGGTACTCGGGCATGTTCGTCCGGCCGACGATGACCTGGTCGATGTCGATTCGGGGGTTGTTCTTCGGCTTGATCGTCCGCTCCTGGGAGGCGTGCAGGAAGTCGTAGAGGAACTCCCGCTGGAGCTTCAACAGCTCCTCCCCCGAGAAGATGCCGCGGTTCGCATGACAGAAGGCGCCGGAGTAGTCGAACGCGCGGGGGTCGGACTCGCCGTAGACGGCGAGCTTCGAGTAGTTCACCGTTCCCGTCAGCTCCGTCTCGTCCTGGTTTTTCTTGTCCTTCGGCTCGAACGTCTCGATCGCCCGGCGCTTGTTCTCGTCCGCGACGAGCCGGATCACTTCGACGTGGGTCTCCAGGACGGCCTGCAGGTCGTCGTCGTAGTGGTCCAACAGCGCATCCATGTAGAACTCGGAGGCGGGGTCGAGCGCCTGCTCGTTGCGGATGCTGTACGGCGCGTCGAGCCGCTCGTTGAGCGCTTCGAGGACGCGGTCGCGCTGCGGCTGCGGGAGCAACACCAGCGGGTCCTGGTTCATCGGCGACCGGACGGTGTCGTCGTCGGGGTCCTGGTCGCGGAGCACGTCACGGAGGTTCGTCCACCGGAACGTGTACATTCGGCCGGCGTCGCGGGCGGTGTAGTCCTCGAAGTAGCGGCGGACCTGTCGGTCGAAGTCCGACTTTCCGGAGCCGACGGGGCCGAGCAGGAGCTTGATCCGCTTTTCCGGGCCGAGTCCGCGTGCCCCCGACTTCACCTTGTTGACGAACTCGTGGATCGCCTCGTGGATCTCGCGGCCGTAAAAGGTGTTCTCGCCGTCGTCGAGGGGGTCCTCGCTCGCGAGCTGGTACTCTACGACCCCCGTCCGTTCGTCGTACTCCGTCCCGTAGAAGTCGAACATGTCCGCCACCCGCTGGTGGGCGTTGCGTGCGACTTTCGGGTCGTCGTAACACTCCGCCAGGTACCAGTCGAAGGGTCGGGCTTCGCGGAGGTCGGTCGGGATCGAGTTCCGATACTCCTCGGAGAGCTGCTGCAATGTTTCCATGTCGCTCATGCTATCAGCCGGCTGAGCCGGCGACCCACCACCCCTGCGGCGCCGGTCGGGACGACCGCGCGGCGGCCGATCGATGCACCCGCCGCTCGGCGACGGGGCACAGACGGGAGATGGGTAGATCGGGCCGGGCGTTCCCGTCCCGAGGGTGTGTAAAACCATGTGCCGAGTTAACATAACCCTTGTGTCCGATAGGGGAGAGACGCCCGACGGGAGTACCGTCGGGCTCAAGCGGACGCGCTGCGATGGAAAGATATGAGCGACCTGCCGGACGGCTGGGTGCGGTGGAGCGAGGCCGAAGAGAAGCTCGTGTGGGCCTACCGGCCGGACGTGTTCGACGGTGGGGACTACCCGCCGCCGTGTCTCCCGACGCTGTACGTCACTCGTGGGCGACGGTCCCGCAGACCTGGGGGCGGGCGCGACCCTGGCCCGGACGCGTCGTGGTACGTCACCCTCTTCCTCGAGCCGGAGGTGTCCCGTGACGCCGAGGCGTTCGCCGACCGCCCGGACGCGCTCAGCGGCGCTCGCGAACTCGCACGAGGGTTCGCGGCAGGAGAGATCGACTACCGCGCACTGTATCAGGTCCCGAGAGAACGGTACTTCGAACGGCTCGACGAGCTGACCGGCAAGAACGCGGACGAGTAACCGCAGCCGTCCGCGACGAGCCGGGCGAGTCGCGGCCGCGGGGTTTACGGCCGGTCGCATCCTCCTCGAACACATGACCAAGGTCACGCTCATCGGCACCCGGCTCGCGGAGCCCGGCGTCGAGTTCGTCTACGGGGGAGAGTCCGACGCCTGCGAGGGCTGTCCCTACCGGGGACAGTGTCTCAATCTCACCGAGGGGCGTCGCTACCGCGTCACCGGCGTGCGCGAGAACACGCAGACGCTGGAGTGTGCGGTCCACGACTCTGGCGTGCGCGCGGTGGAGGTCGAGCCGGCGACCATCACGGCGAACGTCGCGTCGAACGCCGCCTACGAGGGCTCGACCGCCGGGCTGGAAGGGCCCTGTCCGTACACGGAGTGTCCGAGCCACGAGTACTGCGAGCCTGCTGGGGCCTCGTTCGACGCGGAGTACCGCATCGACGAGGTCGTCGGCGACCCGCCGCACGACTACTGCATGCTCGAACGCGACCTGACGCTGGTCGAGTTCGGGGCCCCCGAGGAGTAGCTTTTTTTTCGGCCGGCGACGCCCTGACTGTCGTGCTAAACGACACCACGGCGTTCGTCACGGGCGCCAGCGGCGGCATCGGCCGACAGATCGCCTTCACCCTCGCGGACCACGGCGCGACGGTCGCCTGTGCCGCACGCGGTGACGGCATCTACGAGACGGTCGATGCGTTGGGCGATGCGGGCCTCGCGGTTCGGACCGACGTGACCGACGAGGCGAGCGTCGCGGCCGCAGTCGAGGACACCGTCGCGGAGTTCGGCGGGCTCGACTGCGTCGTGAACAACGCGGGCATTGCGGGCCCGACGAAGCCGTTCGACCGTCTCGAGCCAGCGGAGATACAGGAAACCGTGGCGGTCAACGTCACCGGCGCGGCGACGTGTGCGAAACACGCGGCCGAGCACCTCCGCGAGAGCGACCGCGGCAGCGTCGTCAACATCGGCTCCATCGGCGGGAAGCTCCCCTACCCGAACCGGGTCCCCTACGCCGTCTCGAAGATGGGGCTCATCGGGCTGACGCGGACGCTCGCGTACGAGCTCGGCCGCGACGACGTGACCGTCAATACCGTGTTGCCGGGGCCGGTCGCGGGCGACCGCATCGAGGACGTGGTAGCGAAACAGGAGCGACTCGCGGAGGTCGAGAACGCGGAGCCGTACGGCTTCGACGACGACGACTTCGCGCTGCCGGAGTACGTCGTCGACGCCGAGGAGGTCGCAGAACAGGTCGCGTATCTCGCGGGGCCGCACGGCCGCCACATCACGGCACAGGAGATCGCTGTCGACGCCGGGGGGACCTGGTACTAGCCTCGCTCGGGCGTCGGCTCCGGGCCGGCTTCGACGGGTTCGTCGAGTCGACCGACGAGCGACCCGGCGTAGCCGAACACGTTCTCGTAGCCGTACGCAGACAGCAGTATCGGGTAGAATGGGCGATTCGCGCTGAACGTCTCGTCGCCAGCGCGGGCGTACGTCGCCCCTTCCGCGACGCGCTCGAAGTTCGCGACGAACGTCTCGTACTCCGTCGCACCGATTGGCTTCGGGAGCTGGCGGTCGAGCCGGTACACCGGGATATCCGTCCGCTTCGGCGCGCGTTCGTCGAGTGCCCCCGTCGCGGCGAGGAATTCGCGACACAGCGTGTAGCCGTTCTCGGCCGCGCGGTCGCTCCCCTGGAAGCCACACTCGACCTCGATGACGTCGACGAAGTCGATGAGTCGCCCCTCTGCGAACTCGCCGGTCTCGACGAGCGCGTCGACGGAGAGGTGCGGGACGATGGCCTCCGCGAGCGCGTCGACGCCGTCGGTGAGCGCGAACGGCGCGTCGTACGACTGCGTCGAGTGCATCGAGAGGATGGTACAGCCGCGGAGCTCTCCCAGCAGCGCGTGCGCGAGCCGCTCCTCGTGGGTGTCAGCGTCGGCGGCGCCGGGGAACGCGCGGTTGAGGTCCGTCTCGAGGTAGCGGACGTTTCGCTCCAGCGCCTCCTCGTTCGCGACGATGAGCTTCACCGGTCGGCTCACGTCGGGCGCCTCGAGTAGTAGCCGTTCGATGGCGCGGGCACCGCACGGCTCGTCGCCGTGGATGCTCCCGACGATGGCGAGTTCCGGCTCCCCCTCGCCCAACTGTTCGACACGCATCTACGTTCCGTAGACGTGGGGGACTAATGAGGGCCCCGCTTCGCCGCTCCGACGAGCGACCTACCGTCGCTCCGAGAGCGTCGAAGTCGACCCGTGGGAGCAGACGTTATAGTCGCTCGCGGCGAGCCACGCCTGTGCTGAATCTCGCCTTCGAGAACTGGAACGTGGAGTTGACCGACGGCTCGATCAAGAACGTCGGGCCGACGAACAAGGAGACGACTGCGAAGCTGTTCGACGTGGAGGGGATCGACGTCCGCGAATTTGGCGACAAGCGCGTGAAGCTCGCGTTCACCGACGGCGAGGGGAACGAACTGGAGATCGCGCTGTTCCCCGAGCAGGCGCGAGAGGTCGCGGACGGAATCGAGCTGCTCGCGGCCGACAGTCCGGTCTTCGAGTAGAGGCCGCGGTATCGGTCGCACCGTTGCGCCACGCGGCTCACGGGTCGATCGGCTCCCGCTCGCCGTGGTCGCGCTCTCGCGTCGCGAGAGCGCGGCGATTCCGACAACAGTTTTACGCCGGAGCCGTTCTGTCACGGTAATGGATACGTGCATTATCTGTGGCGCGTCCGCTGGTGGCCCCGTCTGTGACACCCACCAGGAGGACGTCGTGTTCGACTTCCGCGGAGACCATCCCGGACAGCTGACCGAGGACCGCTTCTACCGCGGCGTCGTCGACGGCTACGCCGACTTCGGCGTGTTCATCGACCTCTCGCCCGGCGTCACCGGACTCCTCCACCGCTCGAAGATCGACCGCCGGCTCGAGTCCCTCGACTGGGAGCCCGGCGACGTCGTGTTCGTCCAGGTGACGAACGTCCGGGACAACGGCGACGTTGACCTCGGCTGGTCGATTCGGCAGTCGGAACGCGAGTTCCGTGGCACGCTCATCGACGCACCGGACGGCGACCGCCTCGCCGACGAGGACGACGACGACTCGGACGACGACGGGTCCGGCGTCTCGGTTCAACCTCCGACGGAGACTACTTCGCGCGACGAATCGCGAAGCGGCGACGCGGACGACGAAGCCGACGGAGACGAGAACGCGAGCGCCGACGAGACGGCTGAGGCGTCGACGAGCTCGACGGACGGTGGCTCGCAAGCGAGCGTGCAGGTCGAAAGCCGACCCGATGCCCAAGCAACCGAGGAGCCGGAGCCGGCAGCGGAGACTGGGACGGTCGAGGCGGACTCGGGAACGACCGACCCCGAGCCCGAGACGACAGATGCCGAGACGGCCGACGCGGATGCGACGGACGAGGTCGAGACCGAGGACGAGGACGAGCAGGCCGTCGACCTCGGCTACGACCGGGCGCAGGTCGCCGACCTCCGGGACCGCGTCGGCGAGGACGTTCGGATCGAGGGAGAGGTCGTCTCCGTGCGACAGACCTCGGGGCCGACCGTGTTCGAACTCGGCGACGAGACGGGCGTCGTCGACTGCGCAGCGTTCGTCGAAGCGGGCGTCCGCGCCTACCCCGAAGTGGAGACGGGTGACGTCGTTCGCCTCGACGGCGAGATTCGGCTCCGACGCGACGAGCTGCAGGTCGAGACGGAGGCGCTCGTCGCCTTGGAGGGCGAGGAGCGCGAAACGGTCGAGACGCGACTCGAAGACGCGCTCGACGAGGAGGCCTCGCCCGACGGCTTCGAGCCGCTGACCGACGACGAGGCCGTCGCGGCAGTCGTCGAAGACGTCGAGGCCGTTGCGACGACTGTGCGCCGGGCGGTGCTCGAGTCCCGTCCCGTCGTCGTCCGTCACGACGCCACGGCAGACGGCTACGTCGCTGGCGCCGCAATCGAACGGGCCGTCCTCCCGCTGGTCCGCGACGAGCACGCGAACGCGGACGCGGCGTACCACTACTTCGATCGTCGTCCGCTCGAAGAGGGGAGCTACGACATGGACGACGCGACGAAGGACGTCACCAGGATGCTCGACAACCGCGAGCGCCACGACGAGAAGCTCCCCCTGTTCGTCTTCGCCGCCGCGGGCTCCACCGCGGACTCGCTCGACGGACTCGAGCTGCTCGACCTCTACGGCGTCGAATCGGTCGTCGTCGACGGCGTGGCGGCCGACGACGCAGTCACCGACCTCGTCGCGGAGACGGCGACGGTCCCCGGTCGCACCGCGGGCACCGTCGCGGCCAACGTCGCCGCCGCAGCAAACGACGACGTTCGCGACGACCTCGGTCACCTGCCCGCCGTGACGTTCTGGGAGGATACGCCCGAGGCGTACGCCGACCTCGCCGCCGATGCGGGAATCGACGCCGACGCCGCGACCCGGCTGCGCGAAGCCATCGCGCTGGAGGCGTTCTACCAGAGCTACGAGGACAAACGCGAGCTCATCATCGACCTGCTGTTCGACCAGGAGGTCGGCCTCGCCGAGCAGGTCTCCGAGCAGTTCCGCGAGAAGCTCGACGCCGAGCTGCAGACCGCCGAGGCGAACCTCGAATCCCGCGAGGTAGCGGGCGTCGACGTCTCGCTCCTCGACACGGACGCGTACACCCACCGGTTCGACTTCCCGCCGAAGTCGCTGCTGCTCGACGAGCTCCACCGACGCCACCGCGACGAGACGCCCGTCGTCGTCGGTCACGCGATGGACGAGCTGTACGTCCGCGCGACGGGCGACGTCGACCTCGACGGGGTCGCCGAGACGGCCGCGGAGCGCGCGCCGACCGCGGGCATCGCCGCCCGCGGGCTCCGAACCGGGAAGCTCGGCTTCCTCTCGGGGCGCCGCGAGGAAGCCGTCGACGCCGTCATCGCCGCGACGGTCGACCAGCTGTAACCGTACGACACTTCTCTCTCGACGCGTAGATACGACCGTGAGCACGGAGACCGACCCGTTCGAGCAGGTGTGCGAGTCGCTCGCCGAGCAGATTCTCGCGGGCGAACTCGAGGCCGACGACGTCGAGAGCGCGAAGCTCGACGCCTGCTCGGAACACGGCGCCGCGCGGGTGCCGAAACACGCCGACATCCTCGACGCCGCGCCGGACGGCCGCCGCGAGGAGCTCGAGTCGGTCCTCCAGCGCAAGCCCGTCCGCACCGCCTCCGGCGTCTCGCCCGTCGCCGTGATGACCTCACCGCACAGCTGTCCGCACGGGAAGTGTCTCTACTGTCCCGGCGGTCCCGCGAGCGAGTTCGACTCCTCGCAGAGCTACACCGGCGAGGAGCCCGCCGCCGCCCGCGGCGTCCAGAACGACTACGACCCGTACGGCCAGGTCACGCTCCGGCTCAACCAGCTGCGACAGATCGGCCACCCCGTCGACAAGGTGGAGCTCATCGTGATGGGCGGGACGATGACCGCCAGGAGCCACGACTACCAGGAGTGGTTCGTGAAGCGCTGTCTGCAGGCAATGAACGAGTTCGACCCCCGAGCGGAGCCGACGCCCGCGGAGGACGAGTCGTTCGCACAGGAGTCGTACCCGTTCCGCTATCTGGAGGACGTCATCGCGGAGAACGAGACGGCCACCGTGAGAAACATCGGCACGACCTTCGAGACGAAGCCGGACTGGTGTGACCCCGAGCAGATCGACCGGATGCTCCGGCTCGGCGGGACGAAAGTCGAGGTCGGGGTGCAGACGACCTACGAGCGGATCAACCGCGAGATGCACCGCGGCCACGGCGTGCAGGCGAGCATCGACGCGAACCGCCGGCTCCGCGACGCCGGCTTCAAAGTGGGCTTTCACATGATGCCCGGCCAGCCCGGCATGTCGAAGGAGATGTGTCTGGAGGATTTCCGGCGCATCTTCGAGCGCGAGGAGTGGAAGCCGGACTACCTCAAAATATATCCGACGCTCGTCGTCCGCGACACCCTCACCTACGACATGTGGCGCCGCGGCGAGTACGAGCCGCTGACGAACGAAGAGGCGGCCGAGCTCGTCGCCGAGATCAAGTCGATGGTGCCGCGGTACACCCGGCTCCAGCGCGTCCAGCGCGACATCCCCGCCGACCACATCGACGCCGGCGTCTGGAAGTCGAACCTCCGACAGCTGGCGTGGAAGAAGATGGAGAAGCACGGCTGGGAGTGTGAGTGTATCCGCTGTCGGGAGGCCGGGATGAACGACCAGACGCCCGAGAACGTCGAGCTCCGCGTCGACAGGTACGAGGCGGGCGGCGGGACTGAACACTTCATCTCGTTCGAAGACTTTCAGAAGGACCTGCTCGTCGGCTTCTGTCGGCTTCGGTTTCCCGACGACCCGGTTCGTCGCGAACTCCACGACGCCGCTATCGTCCGTGAGCTCCACGTCTACGGCAGCGAGGTCGGCGTCGGCGGAGCGAGCGACGCCGGGAGCCACCAGCACCGCGGCTACGGCCGCCGGCTGCTCGAGAAGGCAGAGGAGTTGGCCCGCGAGGCCGGCTACGAGAAGCTCGCCGTCATCTCCGGCATCGGCGTCCGGCAGTACTACCGCGAGAAGCTCGGCTACGTCCAGGACGGGCCCTACGTCTCGACGCGGCTCTGAGCCGACGACGAACCCGAGCGCTCATTTGCCAGCCCCGGAACTGTGAGCTAATGCCCGTTCCGTCGCTCGTCGTCGGCATCGCCGGGGGGACCGGTGCCGGCAAGACGACCATCGCCCGCGAGATAACCGCCGGCGTCGACTCCGTCACGCTCGTCGCGCTCGACAACTACTACGAGGACCGCTCGGAGCTCCCGATGGACGAGCGCGAAGACATCAACTACGACCACCCGGACGCGTTCGACTGGCCGCTGTTACGCGAACAGCTCGTCGCGCTGTGTGAGGGTCGCACCGTCGAGATGCCGGAGTACGACTTCAGCGTCCACAACCGCACCGACGAGACGACGACCGTCGAGCCGGGCGACGTGGTACTCGTCGAGGGAATACTGACGCTCCACGACGACGTCGTCAGAGAGCTCCTCGACGTAAAGCTCTACGTCGAGACGGACGCCGACGTGCGCATCATTCGCCGTATCCGGCGGGACGTCATCGAGCGCGGGCGCGACCTGGAGGGCGTCGTCTCGCAGTATCTCGACACCGTGAAGCCGATGCACGAGCAGTTCGTCGAGCCGACGAAGAAAGACGCCGACCTCATCGTCCCCGAGGGGGCGAACGACACCGCAGTCGGGCTGTTGCGCGAACGGGTCCACGGCGTCGTCGCGGGGACCGAACGTCCCGATTTCTGAGCCGGCGCGGCTCGGCCGCAGACCGACCCGTCAGGCCGACTGCTCTTCGCCGATCATCGGATTGTACTGCCAGTACGGCGAGTCGCGAAGTCCGTCGCCGATCGCCTGGTGGAACGCGATAAGGTCCTCGAAGCGGTCCTCGGAGACGTACTCGAACACGTCCGCGAGCGAGACGACCGTCTCGTGGTCCATGCGGACGGGGTCGTCGCCGTACTCCGCGACGAACTCGTCCTTCTCGAGCGGGAACGACTCCTCCTCGTCGATCTTCTTCACGATGACTGCGTGTCCGAACTTGCGCATCCCCTCGCTCCCCTGCTCGCCGTCGGGGTCGTGCGGCCAATCCATACTCCTCGGTCGGTGTAGGGCGCGCAAAAGCGTTTCCGTGTTCGCCCGCTGCCGAACAGAACCTTCCACGCCGTTCGGTTCTTTCCCCGTGTACCGTCTCCGGGAGCGTTTTGTCGCGTTCGGCCGAGACTCGTGTATGGACGTTGCGCTGCTCACCGTCGGCGACGAGGTGCTCGCGGGCGACACCGTGAACACGAACGCATCGTGGCTCGCGGCCGAACTGACCGACCGCGGCGCGACGGTTCGGCGCATCCTCACCGTCCCGGACGACCACGCGGTCATCGCGGAGTGGACCCGCGAGTTCGCAGACGCGTACGACGCAGTCATCGTCACCGGCGGGCTCGGCGGTACGCCGGACGACGTGACGATGGCCGCAGTCGCCGAGGGGCTCGGCCTCGACCGGGTTCCCTTCGAGGACGTGCGGGACGGACTGCTCGCGAAGTCGAAGGCGTTCCGCGAGGCGAATCCGGAGCTCGCGGAGCGCTACGAGTTCGACCTCGACGCCGACGAGGCGGCGCGGCTCCCCGAGGGCGCTCGCCCGCTCGTCACCGACGCCGGCTGGGCCGCGGGCTGTGTCGTCGACGGCGTCTACGTCTTTCCGGGCGTCCCCGACGAGATGAAGGCGATGTTCGAACTCGTCGCGGACGAGTTCGACGGCGAGGTCGTCTCGGAGACGCTGTACACGCCGACGCCGGAGGGTGCGATGGGCGACGTCTTGTCCGATGTCCGCGAGCAGTTCGACGTGGCCGTCGGCAGCTACCCCGCCGACCCGGAGACGCCGAACCGGCTGAAGGTGACCGGCACCGACGAAAACGCGGTCGCCGAGGCGATTGCGTGGCTCCGCGACCAGGTCGAGACGGTGCCCGCTCCAGAGTAGTGGACCGCGAGGTGTGCGCTCCGAACAGGACGGTGGGACTGGGATTTGAACCCAGGAACCCTTCCGGGTACCGGTTTTCAAGACCGGCGCAATCGGCCACTCTGCCATCCCACCACGACGACTTCTCGTACCCGCGGACGGGGTTTTCGTCTTTCGGTCCGCGTGGCGCCGAACAGTGGCTACCGGGTCACCGCGAGCCCGTCGTCCGCCGCCTCCACGACGAGCCCGAGCCCCGCCAGCGCGTCGGCGGTGTGCTCCGGGACGACCCGCCCCGACTTCCGGCGGGTTCGCAGCGTGACGAGCAGGTCCGCGAGGTCGCTGCCCGTCTCGACGACGGGGAGCCGGGTGAGAAAGTCGGCCTCGTGGCCGGCGTCGAGCGCGCGGTCCGTGAGCGTTCCGAGCGCGGGCGCCGCGTACGCCTCCTCGAAGTCGACCGGCTCGCGGAACGCCGCGTAGTAGATCCGCCCCTCCGGCGCCGGACCGAGAACGACTCCGCTCCGACGAAGTTTCATCGCCGCTTCGTCGACCTGCCGCCGGGTAAGCAGCGGCGCGTTCGGCGTCGTGACGGCGACCGAATCCTCACCCTCCGCGTCGAGGAGGTGTTTGACGGTGTTGCCCGCACGTCCGGCAAACGTCTCACCGACCTGTACTTCGAAGCGCGCGTCTTCGGCGACAGGGTCGACGACGTCGCGCAGTTCGGCCTCGGCGTCGCCGTCCTCGCGATACTGCTCCGGGAGCGCCTCGTCCGGCCGGTAGTTGACGAGCAGGTCGCCGCCGCTCTCCGTGACGGCGCCGCAGACGTCCCGCGTTGCCGCGACGTAGAGGTCCGCACACTCGTCGTCGGTGAGCGGGGACGTGGCTGCGAGGCGGTCGAAGACGAGCCCGGGGCGCGGCGGGTCGACGAGGACGGCGATGGTGGTCACACCGAATCGTCGCTCGGCTCCGCCTTGAGTTTTATATTTCGGGGCGTCGATTTTCGTTCATGGCTATCGAACGCATCCTCGTCGGGCTGCTCGGCGTCGGGCTCGTCGTACTCGGCGTCGGCTCGCTCGTCTCGCTCGCCGCGACGACGCTCACCGGGCCGTACACGACGCCGGCGTCGGCCGTCGTCCTCCTGCTCGTCGTCTCGCTCGCCGTTGCTATCGCCGTCGGCGCGAAAGGACGCGGCTGGTTCCGGAACCCCGGCTACTGGTGACGGCTGGTTCCAGTTCCCCGGCTACTGAGAGCCGTCCCCCTTGGTGCCGTCAGTCTCCGTCGTCGACTGTCTCGGCGCTGGTCGCCGCGTCTTCGCGGTCGGCGCGTGGCGAGCTCGGGTGGTACTCCGTGTCGTACTCGCCCGGTCGGTCGTCGAGCCGATCCGGGTTGATGCGTCCGCCGAGCAGCATGAAGTCGAGCACCGTACAGTAGAGCATCGCCTCGACGACCGGAACCGCCCGCGGCGGGAGCGACGGGTCGTGGCGACCGACCACCTGTATCTCCTTCTCCTCGCCGCTCTCCCAGTCGACGGTCCGCTGCGTCTTGGGAATGGAGGTCGGCGCGTGCCAGGTCACCTCGCCGTAGATGGGCTCGCCGGTCGTGATGCCGCCCTGGAGCCCGCCGTGGTCGTTTCCGACCGGCACCGGGTCACCCTCCTCGCTTTCGACCTCGTCGCGGCTCCCGTCGTCGAACGTCCAGTCCTCGTTGCGGTCGACGCCGCGCACCGCGCTGGCCTCGCGCCCCAACCCGTACTCGACGGCCGTCGTCGCGGGGATGGAGAACATCGCCTGGCCGAGCCGCGCGGGGAACGAGTCGAATCTCGGCGCGCCGAGCCCGCGGGGGACGCCGCGCGCCTCGAAGTAGACGGAGCCGCCGATGGAGTCGCCTTCCTCCTGATAGCGGTCGATGGCCTCGCGCATCTCCTCGGCCGTCTCGGGGTCTGCACACCGAACCTCGTTCTCCTCGCTGTGTTCGAGCAGTTGCTCGAAGCTCACCTCGGGCGCCTCGATGTCGCCGATGCGGTTCACGTGTGCCTTGATCTGCACGTCGTGGTCCGACTGGTCGAGCACCGCCTTCGCGACGGCGCCCGCGGCGACCCAGTTTACCGTCTCGCGGGCCGACGAGCGGCCGCCGCCGCCCCAGTTGCGCGTCCCGAACTTCGCGGAGTAGGTGTAGTCGCCGTGGCTCGGCCGCGGCGCCGTGACGAACGGCTCGTACTTGCCAGAGCGGGCGTCCTTGTTCTGAATGACCATCCCGATGGGGGTGCCCGTCGTGTAGCCGTCCAGGGTGCCGGAGTTGATGGTCACCTCGTCCGGTTCGCCGCGTGAGGTGGTGATCATCGACTGCCCCGGTTTGCGGCGGTCGAGGTCCCGCTGGATGCGTTCCTCGTCGAGTTCGACGCCGGCGGGACAGCCGGAGACGGTGACGCCCATCGCGTCGCCGTGGCTCTCGCCGTACGTCGTGAACTGGAAGAGCCGCCCGAAGCGATTGCCGTTCATTACCACGGGGTGAGTGGCCGGGCCATTTGAAGCTTACAGTCGGCGGACGGAGCACACATCCCTGCCGGGCGAAGGTTCAAGTCGGATGCCGGGACCACCCGCCTCGTGGTCTGAGAACGGCCCGGGTCGGTCGAGGCGGGAGCGCGGCGCGCCGACACGGACGGTGAACGCGCCGCCTGTTAGCCCTCACGCGTCGGTCGAAACTTCGGCCCCAAGCTTCCGGAGCGTCTCGAAGAACCTCGGAAAGGAGACGTCGACGTGGTCCGCCCCCTCGATGGTCACGTCGCCCGTCGCCGCCAGCCCCGCGACGGCGAGCGACATGACCACACGGTGGTCGGCGTGTCCGGAGACGGTTCCGCCGTCGAGTGACGATTCCCCACCGTGGATGGTCAGGACGTCACGCTCCTCCTCGACGACCGTGCCGAGCTTCGATAGCTCGTCGGACATCGCGCTCACGCGGTCGGTCTCCTTGTAGCGGACGTGTTCGCAGTCGGTGAGTCGGGTCGTCCCGTCGGCGACGGCTCCGACGACGGCGAGCGTCGGCAACAGGTCCGGCGTGTCGCTCACGTCCACGTCCACCCCCGACAGCGACGACCGGTCGACCCCTATCTCCCCGGCGTCTCGGTCCCACGACAGCGACGCCCCCATCCGCTCCAACACGTCGACGACTGCGGCGTCGCCCTGCGCACTCGGCTGGGCACCCCGGACCGTCACTCCTTCGCCGGCTGCGACTGCGCCGGCCGCGAGCAGGTACGACATCGAGGAGAAGTCGCCCGGAACGTCGTAGGCCCCGCCGGCTGGGGCGTACGACTGCCCTCCTGGCACGTGAAAACCCGCCTCAGTCGCCGCCGCGTCGACGCCGAACGCGTCGAGCAATTCGAGCGTAATATCGACGTACGGCGCTGATTTCAGCGTCGTCGTCAGCTCCACGTCGATCCCCCCGCCGGTCACCGCGCCAGCCATCAACAGCGCGGTGATGTACTGCGAGGACACGTCGCCCGGAATCGACACCGCGCCCCCGTCGACGTGGCCGCCGACGACCAGCGGTGCCTGTCCGTTGTCACGCGTCGATTCGGCACGCCCGCCGAGGTCGGCGATCGCGTCGAGCAGCGGTCCCTGGGGTCGCGACCGGAGCGACGCATCCCCGGTGAGTACGGTCAGGCCGTCGCCAAGCGCGGCGGTCGCCGTCGTCAGTCGCATCGTCGTCCCGGAGTTCGCACAGTCGAGCACGTCCGCGGGGGTCGCCGGCCGGCCGTCGAACCCGATCACCTCGGCGGTCTCGTCCGTCCACTCGACGGTCCCGCCGAACGCCTCGACCGCGCGGGCCGTCGCACGGGTGTCCGCCGACTCGAGCGGGTTCCGGATCGTCGCACCCTCGGCGTAGCCGGCTGCGAGCAGCGCCCGGTGCGTGTAGCTCTTCGACGGCGGCGCCCGAACCGTGCCGTTGACCCGCGACGGCGAGACGGTGACGTTCATACCGGCGAGTCGTTGGTTCCCGGCAAGAACCCACCGACCTCGGCAGACGGTACCCTTTAGCCGAGCGCCGCCACAGTCGCCGGCATGGACCCCGACCTCTCCGCGCTCGACGAGTATCTCGACGAGAACGACCTCGACGGGTATCTCATCCACGCCGACGAGTCCGACCCGGACCAGCGGTACGTCTCCGGCTTCACGGCGCCGGACCCGTTCACGACGCTGTACGACGGCGACGTCCACCTGCTGGTGAGCACGCTGGAGTACGGCCGCGCGGCCCGCGAGGCACGGGCCGCGACCGTCGAGCGCGGAGAAGCGTACGACGCGCAGACGAACATCGAAGAGTACGGCCCCCACGAGGGAAAGACCCGGACGCTCGCCGCGTTCTGTCGTGAGTACGGCGCCGAGGCTGTCGGTGCGTCGGCGGAGTTCCCGCTCGGCGTCGCCGACGGGCTCCGCGAACAGGGGATCGACGTGGCTGCGGACCACGACGGCGTCGTCGAGCGGATCCGCGCGATCAAACACGAGGAGGAGATCGACCACATGCGCGATGCCCAGGATGCCAACGAGCGGGCGATGGCGACCGCCGAGCGACTGCTCCGCGAGGCCGACGTGGCGCCGGACGACACGCTCGTCCACGACGGGGAGGTGTTGACGAGCGAGCGCGTCAAAGAGGAGATCGAGGTGTCGCTGTTGCGCGAGGGGTACGCGCTCGACACCACTATCGTCGCCTGCGGCGCGAACGCGGCCGACCCACACGACCGCGGTTCCGGCCCGCTCGTCGCCGACGAGCCCGTCATCGTCGATATCTTTCCGCGCTCGAAGGAGACCGGCTACTACGCGGACATGACCCGAACGTTCGTGAAAGGTGAGCCGACGGAGACGATTCGCGAGTGGTACGACCTAACGCAGGAAGCGAAAGAGGCCGCGCTCGACGTGCTTGAAGCGGGCGTCTCCGGGAGCGAGGTCCACGACGCCGCCTGTGACGTGTACGAGTCGGCCGGCTGGCCGACGCTCCGTGACGACCCGGACGCGGAGACCGGGTTCATCCACACGACGGGCCACGGGGTCGGCCTCGCAATCCACGAGTATCCCCGAGTCTCGACTGCCGAAAACGAGCTCGAGGCGGGAATGGTCGTCACCATCGAACCCGGCCTCTACGACCCCGAGTTCGGTGGCGTCCGCATCGAGGACATCGTCGTCGTGCGCGACGGCGGCTACGAGAACTACACGGACTACGAGGAATCGCTCGTCGTCTGAGCGGAGCGAACGGCTTTTGCGGGCCGGCGGGCAACGCCGACGCATGAGAGTACTCGTCGTCGGGGCCGGCACGATGGGTCGCTGGCTGGCCGGCATTCTCGCCGACGACCACAGAGTGGCGGTCGCAGACACGGATCCGGAGCGGGCCGCGACGACGGCAGAAGAGATCGGCTGTGGGACCGACGACGGGGGCCCATACGACCTGCTCGTTCTCGCCGTCCCGATGTCAGCCGTGGCCACAGCTGCAGCCGACTACGCCGACCGTGCCGACGCCGTCATCGATGTCACCGGCGAGATGCGCGATACGCTCGCTGCGCTTCGCTCTGAGTTCCCGGAGAGCGAGCGGGTTTCGACGCATCCGCTGTTCGCACCCGAGAACGCTCCCGGGACCGTCGCGGTGGTTCGGGATGCCCCTGGCGAACGTACAGAGACCGTACTCGATGCGCTCGCCGCCGCCGGGAACGACCTCTTCGAGACGACCGTCTCAGAACACGACCGCGCCATGGAAACCGTCCAGGCGAAGACACACGCTGCGGTACTCGCGTACGCGCTGGCAGCCGAGGACGTCCCGGAGCAGTTTCACACACCCGTCTCCGACCCGATCTCGGAACTCGTGGAGACGGTGACCGACGGCGACGCGGACGTGTACGCGGAGATACAGGCACGGTTCGACGGCGCAAACGAGATCGCCGCGGCCGCGAAGCGGCTGGCGACCGCTGACGAGGAGGAGTTCGCCGACCTGTTCGAGGAGGCAGGGCGATGAACGCCGAACAGCGAACGGGCGTCGTGAACAACGCCCGGTACCTCCGCGGCGTGCGACCGGTCGACCCGGAAGAGATACACGAGTACGTCGAGGGGACGCCTCACCCGGCAGTCGTCCGACAGGTGCTCCGCGAGGAGGCGGTGTCGCTGGGGCTCCGCGAGACGGACGCTGGCACGTTCGTCCCAGTCGAGGACGGGACGGTCTCGGTTGACTTCGACGGCGTCGACCGGTTCCCGGAGCGGTACGCGCGGTGTCTCGAGGAGTTGCTCGTCGCCGACTTCGGTCCGGGGTGGCCGTCCGGCGAGAGCGGCGACGCGCTCCGCGCGTGTATCCGAGAGTTGAAACGCGACTACTTCGCCGGGAGCGAGGTGGAGTACGACGCCGAAACGGCGCTCGCGTACGCGATATACCACCTTCCAGATAACTACGCCGTCGCACAGTACACGCTCGCTCGACTCGCGAACCGCGGTCTTCTTCCGACGCGACTTCGCGTCCTCGACGTGGGCTCGGGCGTCGGCGGTCCGATGCTCGGCCTCCACGACCTGCTTCCGAACGACTGCGTCGTCGAGTACCACGCCGTCGAGCCATCCGCAGCGGCAGACGTGTTTGAGTCGCTCGCGGGGGCGACGCAGCGTGGGTTCCGAACAGAACTCCACCGGACTACCGCGGAGGCGTTCGACCCGAACGGCGTGTTCGATGTCGTGCTGTTCGCGAACGTGCTCTCGGAACTTGCGGACCCGGAGACCGTCGCAGCCCGTTACATGGACGCCGTCGCGACGGACGGCTCGTTCGTCGGCATCGCACCCGCGGACAGGGAAGCCGCGATTGGGCTCCGAGAGACGGAACGCGCACTCGAGGACGCTGGCTACGGCGTCTGGGGGCCGCAGGTGCGGCTCTGGCCCGGGTTCGCGCCCGAGGACCGTGGCTGGACGTTCGACGTCCAGTCCGACCTCGAGACGCCGGCGTTCCAGCGCGAGCTCGACGAGATAGCGGGCGGAACTGGAGCGTTCCGAAACGTCGACGTGCAGTACGCCTTCTCCGTGGTTCGCCACGACGACGAGCGGATGCTCGACGTCGAGCCCGACGCCTCGCGGTTTGCGAAGCTCGCCGCGAGCGGGGACCACGTCGCGAACCGCATCGACTGGCTCGGGCAGAAGCTCTCGGCGAACCTGAACGGGAGCGACGGGAACCCGCTGTTCAAAGTGAGCGACGGCTCTGAGCGGGTCGATCACTACGCCGTACTCACGCGAGAGTCGCTGCTCAACGACGACCTGCGCACGGCCGAGTACGGCGACCTGCTCGTCTTCGAGAACGCGCTGCTGCTGTGGAACGACGACGAGGAGTCGTACAACCTCGTCGTCGACGACGAGACGGTCGTCGACCGGGTCGGCCGGTGAGCTTTCCCGGGGGAGTCCCCGGCACCGTCAGTGAGCCTCCTCGGGTAGGCTTTTGGCCGGCCCGTCCATGCCCAAAGTATGGACGTCCTCCTCACGAACGACGACGGAATCGACGCCGACGGATTACACGCGCTGTACGATGTGCTAACTGCGCTCGACGGCGTCTTCGTCACCGTCGTTGCCCCGGCCACAGATCAGTCCGCGGTCGGCCGGGCGATGAGCCACGAGGTCGACCTCTCGACCCACGAGCTCGGCTACGTCGTCGATGGAACGCCGACTGACTGTGTCGTCGCCGCAATCGGCGCGCTCGGTCTCACCCCCGACCTCGTCGTCGCCGGCTGCAACCGGGGTGCGAACCTCGGAGAGTACGTGCTCGGACGCTCCGGGACGGTGTCCGCGGCCGTCGAGGCCGCCTTCTTCGGTGTCCCGTCGATGGCTGTATCGCTGTACGTTCCCGTCGCAGAGGACGTCGACTTCAGCGACTACGAGCCGGACGGCGGCGCCTACGCAGAGGCAGCCCGAGCAACCCAGTATCTCGCGGAACACGCCGTCGACGCCGGCGTCTTCGAGGAGGCCGACTACCTGAACGTCAACTGTCCCGTTCCCGACAGCGACGGGACGCCGATGGAGGTGACGCGACCGAGCCACGCCTACGACATGGACGCAGAGCGCGAGGGGGAGACGGTGCACATCCGCGACCGCATCTGGAAGCGGATGGCAGAGGGCGATATTCCCGACCCGGAGGGGACCGACCGGCGGGCGGTCGTCGAGGGTCGCATCTCGGTGTCGCCGCTCACGGCACCACACACGACGGAACACCACGAAGCACTCGACGGGCTCGTCGAAGGCTTCGACGGCTGAGTTCGGTCGCCACAACGCTCCCATCGATCGGGAACGGAGAAGTGAAGTCCGTGCCGGCCGCCCCGGATGACGATGCGCGAGGAGATACTTGAGCTGCTCCGGGCGAACGAGCGCCACGCCGAGGCGTTCGACACCCGGTTCGACGGGTTAGAGGAGCACCAACAGCCGGACGTCGTCACCATCTGCTGTTCGGACTCCCGGGTGTTACAGGACCATATCTGGGAGAACGACGACCCCGGCGAGATATTCACCTGCAGCAACATCGGCAACCGCGTCGTCCAGCGAACGGACGAGGCCGAAGTGGTGTCCGGCGACGTGCTCTACCCGCTCGCCCACACCGAGACGAAGACGGCCATCGTCGTCGGGCACTCCGGCTGTGGCGCCGTCACCGCGACGTACGACAGTCTCACAGAGGGAGTCGACGAGCCGCCCGGCATCGAGCACTGTCTCTCCCTGCTCGAACCCCTGCTCGCCAACGGAGTTGACCGGCTACCTGGCGGGCTCGACCGTCACGACGCCGTGAACCACCTCGTCGAGTACAACGTCGACCGACAGGTGGACGCCCTGCTCGGTGACGACGACGTTCCCGACGACGTCACAGTGCTCGGCGTGGTCTACGACTTCCAGCGTGCATACGACGGGAAGCGTGGCGAGGTTCACGTGATCAACGTCGACGGCGAGCGCGACCCCGAGGCGCTTGCGTCGGCACACCCGGAGATCGAAGATCGGATCGAACGGCGCTGGGCGTACTGAGCCGCATCGGGGACACCTCGATCCGACTTCGGCGAACGGTCTCGTCCCACTCCATGTGGGTGCCTTCGACCCCCGCCGGCAAGAGGCTTGGTACCTGTCAACGTGGAACTACCGCTCCCAGTCGAGCGAGCGGTCGACGGCATCGCTCCAGCGAGCGTGCTTCGCGTCCGCCTCACGGTTCGACATTTCGGGAGTGAACTGTCGGTCGACCTGCCAGTTGGAACGGAGTTCGTCGACGGTGTCCCAGTAGCCGACGGCCAGCCCGGCCGCGTACGCCGACCCCAGCGCCGTCGTCTCGTCGACCCGCGGGCGGACGACATCAGTCTGGATGATGTCGGACTGGAGCTGACAGAGGAAGTTGTTCTTCACTGCACCGCCGTCGACGCGAAGTCTCGTCGTCTCGACGCCCGAGTCCGCCTCCATCGCCTCCGCGATGTCCCGCGTCTGGTACGCGATCGACTCCAGCGTCGCACGGACGATGTGCTCGCGGCGCGTTCCGAGCGTCATGCCGACGATGGTGCCGCGGGCGCGACCGTCCCAGTGGGGCGCGCCGAGGCCGGTGAACGCCGGCACCATGTACACGCCGTCCGTCGACTCGACGGACCGGGCCAGCTTCGCAGTCTCGACAGGGCCGTCGACGAAGCCGACGCTTTCGAGCCACTCGATGGCGGCGCCGGTGACGAAGATGGAGCCTTCCAGCGCGTACTGTACCGGTTCACCGGACAGCTGAAAGCCGATCGTCGTCAACAGCCCGTGGTCGGAGGGCACCGGGTCAGCGCCCGTGTTCATGAGGTAGAAGGAGCCGGTGCCGTAGGTGTTTTTGGCGTCTCCGGCGTCGAAGCAGGTCTGGCCGAACAGCGCTGCCTGCTGGTCGCCCAGCGCCCCCGCCACCGGCACCTCGGCATCGAGGAACCCATCGGGATCCGTGTGTCCGTAGAGATCTTCGTCGGAAGACGGGCGGACCTCGGGGAGCATTGCCTCCGGCACGTCGAACTCCGCGAGCAGCTCCGAGTCCCACTTGAGGTCGTGGATATCGTACAGCATGGTGCGGGAGGCGTTGGTGACGTCGGTGATGTGGTTGCCCGTCAGGTTGTAGATCAGCCACGCGTCTATCGTCCCGAACAGGAGGTCGCCGGCTTCCGCTCGGCTGCGAACGTCCTCCGGCCGAGTCCGCCGGAGCTTGATCGGGTCGGCGTTGTCGAGGAGCCACTGCACCTTCGTCGCCGAGAAGTAGGCGTCGGCTTCCAGCCCGGTCTTCTCGCGGATTGCTTCGACCTTTCCGGCGGCTTCGAGCTCCTCGACGCGGTCGGTGGT
>Ga0207733_100047_pt1 | contig 134856 bp, 137 predicted proteins | sample A23P3SouthBayCA_FD_187735 | JGI IMG/M metagenome (GOLD analysis project Ga0207733, IMG submission 187735) | Aerobic enrichment media microbial communities from Eden Landing Ponds, California, USA - A23 P3 (SPAdes) | ecosystem: Environmental > Aquatic > Marine > Unclassified | place: Emeryville... | reverse complement strand
CTGCCGGACGACTCGGTCACTGCGCTCCCTCGCGCCCGGAGAACCGCCTCGCTCCCGCCGGTCGCTCGGCGGATGCTCGCCTGGTACCTACGCCCCCTACACTGAGCGATTCGATAGATATCGCAGACTGGCAATGGGACTCTATTCCTGCGGCCAGATCTCGTCTGAGTGCGATGTGATGGACTCCACATTGCTCCGCGCGTGAGCTGGCACAAGCAGACCGGTCAATGACCGATTGATTACACCCAGAGGGTTCGGCTATCGAAGCGCGCGAATCACAGACCAAATCAGACCGCGTTCAGCGACTGAACGAAATCGACCGTGCTGTATCGAGGCTATACGCGCCCTTCACCGCTGTCATCCGGCGAATTTCCGGTTCCACGGGCGTGGCGGGCTTTCGTTCATGTGCTGAACGGACCGTCCTTTCGGGCGTGAGACGGTCGAATTCAGGCGTCTGAAATGACGATTCTTCGGGTGCTTGCCGTCGCCGGTTTGATTAGTATCGCCGTCACGGTGGGAGATGGCGGTCGTAGATGTTTCGACGGTGACCGACCGCCTCGACCCGGAGGAGGTCGGCACTGCGGTCCCACGTGATGATGGCGCGATAATCCCCAGCCCGGAGTTTGTAGTAGGGATAGCCCGAGAGCGGTTCGAGGCGGTGCTCTGTCCAGTCCGTCGCCTCGTCCACCTTGTTCATGACGCGATCGGCGACCTGCGAATTGAGATTTTCCAGGTGGTCGATGGCCTTCTCGGTGTACTCGACTTCAGTCATCCAGACCGAGCCGCTCGCGTGCTTCTTCGGCGGTCACCGTCTCACCGTTCTCTGCCTGTTCACGACTTTCCTCCAGGTCTCCGAGCGTGTCCTCGGAGAGAGTCGCCGGCGGGTTCACCCAGTCTCGGAGCGCGTCCCTGATTGCTTCGGATTTGCTGGAGTATCCGCGCCGCTCCCACTCTTCGTCGATCCGCGTCAGCAGCGATTCCGGAACCCGAACGTTGATCTTCTCCATTCGGTCGTCGCCGGAGTCAGTGTCGGTACTCATGTACTGTGATACAGTGGTATCACACAAAAGTCTTCGCCCGCCGGGGCTTGTGAGCATGCGTGCGGACTTATTACTGAGGATCTATCGAAGACTAATCTTCTTGTTGTACTTACTACATAGAGGGGACAGAAAATCGCCCCCCGTCAATCATTCAGACTGAATTCGATCCCACGTTTCAATACAGTCCTCGCAAAGATGGCCGGTAAACCCGTCTACGTCATGCCGTTCAACAGACACATCCGCTCCACACCGGTCACATTTCATCGAATCACCCCACTGACCGCCGTAGTGGCCCTCTTTTGTTTCCTTCTCCCATTCTCATTGCGTACCAAATACCTGTAATGCGTCTTTCTTTAACCCTGTTTTCGAGAATAGCGAAACGACATCGCCCGTCTGAATAGTCGTTTCGCCCTTCGGCGTGAGTACGTCACCCTCCCGTTCGATCCCGACGACCAACATTTCGTCGGCTAGCAGTCCATCCGCAACTGCTTGTTCGATCGTCAGCCCGGCGACTTCGGCCCCTTCAGAGACAGTAAACTGGACGACTTCTGCGTCCCCGGCAAGACTCATGAAATCCGTTAGCGACGGCCCTTTCGGTACGTTATCCGGACCGAACGAACTGTAGGGACTATGATACTCGCCTTCGATAACGTTCTCTTCCTCAATCTCTAACCCGAGATCAGCGAGCTTCCCTGCAACTTGGTTGATATCAGCGGTGTCTGACCCGACAACCGTAACCACCAGGTTCGCAGACCCTGCCATCAACTCCCGAACCGTGATGACTCCAGAAACTTCTCGGGCTGTCTGAGCAAGTCGGGATCGATCCGGAATAGACGCTGTACACCGGAGCTGATAGGTGACAAGCCCGTTGATAGCTTTATAATGGATGTCTGCGAGATACCCTCGAAGAATCCCTTCCTCTTGGAGTTGGTTGATCCGATTTCGGATCGTGGCCGAAGTGACTTCCATTTCGTCAGCGATATCTGATGTTGACGTGTTCCGTGCGTCCAGTGCTAAATAATAGAGGATCCGCTTGTCGATCTCATCAATGTGGTAGCCCATACAGAAACTACGATCAGGGCTGATAAATGGTCTTCCCTGTAGTCCAGCGGTCTCCCACAGATGCCAGTTCCTGACTCCGTACGTGATCTGTGCTATGTATCCAGATTCGTTTGACTGACGTAGTACGGCATTTGCAACGAGTCCTTCTCTGTCCAACGCCCTCGACAGAATCACATGAAACTACCGTAATTCACGCCTCTCACAATGCTTAGAGTAACGATGAGAGAACGGTCGGATAGGTCATCCGAAGCAATCCTGCTCCAAATCCGAATCCGATGAAGGAAAAGAGAATCGAGAGTTCGTTGTGAATCCGCCCCTCTCCCTCCGTCAGGAATGCGAGTCCAATCAAGGACCCTGTTTCGAGGCAGATAACGGTTCCAGAGAGAAACCCAAGCCAGGAGAAGTACACGTCTTCTGATAGCGACAGGAAGTCATACGATGGTGACCACATACCGAAGGAGACGGCTACGTATCCTCCGACCAGGTACACGCAGAACAAACAACCAATGGGGAGAATCAGCGGTATCGACCACTTAGCAGTGATCACACAGACCCGTTCGATGATTTCTGCAACTCGCCCGCGCAGTGTTCGGGTAGGTCCATTGAAGTCGTCTGGTTCGGTCGAGTCGCCCATCTAACACTCTGTTCTGTCCGCCAGGATGATTGGTTTTCGGTTTCGAAAAATATAATCACTGTATATTCTCTAGGGCAAAATCAAACGCCAAGGTTTATTGCTACCCGGAAATCCTAGGGCAGAGTAGAGAGATTCCGTGACAGCAATCACGTCGTTCGAAGCGTTGGCTCGTCGGCCCTTGTGGTCCGCGTGGTCAGGCTGGAAGCGGCAGTGAGCAGATTCAACCCATGACTTCAACCAAAACCGATCCCCCCGAAGATGTCCCTGAGGAAGTTACTACTGCGCTCGAAGGTAGTAGTGACAGTCAACTCCGGGAGATCATCCATTATGCGCAGCAACTCCTTCGGGATCATCCACCGCTCACCGATGCGATAGAATCACGAGAGGGGGAAGAACTCGTTCGTATGGAAGACCACGGCGCATACACGATCGTCGTCGTGGAACGCCCGAATGAAACAGGCGAAGCACGCGGGCCGTTCGCCTACAGAGTCAAATGGGAGCCTAATATCGACGAGGAGGGGGTTCGGTACAGATGGCACTACCTCGGAAAAGTCCACGGTGACACCGGGGGCGACTGAGATGACGGAGTCATTTTTCAGGCGAGTGGTCGTTCCCGTCGCAAACCCCGACGACGCCGAAGCGACAGCTGCTACACTCGTCCCGTACGTCGAAGGGACGGATTGCACAGTGATCGCGGTTCACGTCATCGAGAAAGCGGGTGGAGCACCCGACAAAGCCTCTGTGGAACAGCGTGAACAAGCCGCGCAGGACATATTCACTGCCGTTTCCGATGGTCTCTCCGATAGCAGGATCACCCTCGAAACGGAGACCCTCTACGGAACTGATATCGCCGAAACGGTCATCGACGCGGCTCACGAGTTCGATGCAACTGCCATCGTATTCACTCCCCGTGGCGGGAGCCGCTGGCGGAAATTGTTGACGGGAGACGTGACCCACAATCTCGTCAACAACACCGACGTACCGATTCTGGTCCTCAACGACCGAGAGGTGAGCGAAGAATGAGTGAAACCGGACATCGATCGCACGTACAGACAACAAGCGACTAGAATACACTACCCATGTACATCATCATCGTTGGAGCAGGCGACATCGGAACACCACTGATCGAGATCGCTACGCGGTCCGGGAACGAAGTCGTGGTCATTGAGAGAGACGATCAGAGAGCCGACGCGGTCGCCAGCGAGTACGATTGTTTGGTACTCAATGCGGACGCAACCCTGAAAGATACACTCAACGATGCCGGGGCTGAACGGGCTGACGGCATCATATCGACGACCGATCAGGACGCGACGAACGTGATGGTCGCGTTGCTCGCACAGGAACTCGAAATCCCCGCTATCGTTTCAGTCGTCCACAACCCCGAACACATGAACCTGTTTCGGCAGATCGGGGTGAACACGATCGAAAATCCGCAGCAACTCATCGCCGGACACCTCTATCGGGCGGTCGCCAGACCCGCTATCGTCGATTACATGCGGATCGGCGAGGAGGCGGAAGTATTCGAAATAACGGTCACAGATGACGCACCGATAGCTGGAAAGACACTCACCGAAGCAGGTGAAGAGGGTCTGCTTTCGGACGATGTCTTGATCGTGGCCATCGCACGTGAGAGCGAAGATAATCCATTGACCCCGCGAGGGGATACCCGAATCAAAGCGAACGATCTATTGACGGTCTATTCTGGTTCTGGAGCAAATCCAGAACTCACGGACATCTTCGGCCATTACGAAGATCGAACAGTCTGATCGGTTTTCAAAAGAGGATTTAAAAACATGTCTAACCCACCCGTAGGCCGCCCTGGTTTCGTGACTGCGTCGAAGACCGTGATCAGAGACATCGGTGCCCTGCAAGTCCTCATCGGTGGACTGATGCTAGTCCCGCTGCTCGTCTCGCTGCTATACCAGGAGTGGTACAGTGCATTGGCGTTCCTGATTGCTGCAGGAGTCACTGCAATCGCTGGTGGGGGCATGTACAAGCTCTGTGAAGACGCTCCCGAACCGCAGCGGCACCACGCGATGATTGTTGCAGCGCTCGGATGGCTCGCCACGGCTGCGTTCGGTGCACTCCCGTTCATCATCGCGGCCTACATCACCCCATCGGCCGTGCTCGAATCTTTCGTGCCGGCGGGGGCGAGCTATCAATCGAGTCTCCTCAACTTCCAGAACCCACTCCACGCGTTCTTCGAGAGTATGAGCGCGTACACGACGACAGGCCTGACGATGAGCGTCCACGAACCGTCAGTGGGGCACGGATTCCTCTGGTACCGCTCTCAGTCGCAGTGGGTCGGTGGTGCGGGGATGATCGTGCTGTCGCTGGCGATTCTCCGTCAACCCCACGGGACTGCAGGGATTTCGCTGTATCAGTCGGAAGCGCGAAACGAGAAATTACGGCCGAGTATCGCGGGTACCGCGCGTGCGATCTGGAAAATCTACGTCGGAATCACCGCCTTGGTCGCCGTCTATCTTGCAGCCGCAACCTTCATCGTACAGCCCGGATACGGCATTGAGCCGACGATCTTCGACGCGCTCAATCACGCGATGACTGGCCAGTCCACCGGCGGATTCAGCACGCTCGATAATTCCATCGCCGGCTACGGCTCGTACGCGATGGAACTCGTCCACATCCCGGCGATGATCACTGGAGCGATCTCGATCCCCGTCTACTACGGGATGCTTTCCGAGCGCGACATCCGAGAGTTCACCCGAGACCCGCAGGTCAGGATGATGTTTGGGCTGTTCGTCGTCGGTGTAGTCGGCCTGACAGCGTTCCTCGCTCGATGGGTCGGCGTTCCCTACAACGGTGACCCGATAGGGTACGTCGAACGTGTGGCGACGAGTCAAGCGTTCCGTGACGGACTCTTCCAGTTCATCAGTGCACAGACGACCACTGGCTGGCAGACATCTGCGATCGGTGACTGGAACAACGGTGCGGTCATGTTCATCGTCCTCGGTGCGATGCTCCTCGGCGGCTCCGCAGGAGCGACAGTCGGCGGGATCAAGATCCTGCGCGGGTACATCGTCGCCCGTGGGATTCGTTGGGAAATGTCTCGGGCGTTTCTCCCTGAACACGCGATCGACGACCTCCGGATCGGACAGCGGATTTTCAAGGCCGACGAGGCGAACGACGAGATCCGGGCGGCGACGACCTTCGCCTTCGCGTATCTCATCTTGTTGGCCCTGTCGCTGTTCGTGCTGTTGGCCGTCCTCCCGTCGGACTTCACCCTCGCTGACGGCATATTCGAGGTGGCGACGGCACAGGGCACTGTCGGACTCTCGTCGGGGATTACCGGACCAGGTATGCCGGTCATCGCGGAGATACTGTTCATTGTCCAGATGTGGATGGGACGGCTCGAAATCATCCCTGTCCTCGTCCTCATTAACAGTCTCTTCAGGAGATGACCCATATGCTCCACAAAACACTCCGCAAGGGCCTCATACTCGACGTTCCCGGCCCGCCACACCACATCGCTGTCCCTAGCACGTATCGTACCCGACTACCACCGTCACGACCCACCCACTAATGTACGTAATCATCATCGGCGCAGGCCGCACCGGACGCACCGTCATTGACCTCGCAACCAAAGACGACCACGAAGTAGTCGTCATCGAACGCGACACGGAGCTCGCAGAGGAGGTGAGTGCAACCTACGACTGTATGGTCATCAATGCGGATGCAGCGTCGAAAGACATCATGCTCGAAGCCGGTGTCGAGGAAGCGGATGCGCTCATCTCGACGACGGAGAGCGATTCGGTGAATCTCATGGTTACCATGTTCGGGAAGCAGTATGGGGTTGAGACGCTCGTGAGTTCGATCAACGACCCCGCCCACATGGAACTATTCGAGGACCTCGGTGTGAACATCGTCGAAAGCCCGCACCAACTCAACGGCCAGTACCTCTATCGGGCCGTCCAACACCCCGCGATTCAGGACTTCATGCCAATCGCCGGTGACGCCGAAATCTTCGAGGCTACGGTTGATGAAGACGCTCCGATAGTAGGCCTCACCCTGGTCGAGGCCGACAAGCAAGATCTGCTGCCAGAGGAGACGATTATCGTCGCTATTGTCCGAGACGATGACCTGCTCATCCCACAGGGTCAGACCGAGATCAAGCAGGGCGATGTCGTGACGATTTTCGCCGGGAATGGCGCGAACAGCCAAATCACAGATATCTTCAGGAGTGCATAACGATGTCAGACGGCTCCGAGCCTCCAGACGTTCGAATCACGGTCCCACGCGACTCGTCGGACTCGGACGATAATTCGTATCTTCGCAGCGGCCCACGGATTCAGACACCAGATTATCTCGTCGTTGTTCCAGTCACCGGGACGCTGCTCGATACGCACCCGGGGATCAATGTCCGGCGATTTCTCCGAACAGCAGTTGCACTCGCGGCGGACAACGATGGCCGGGTACTCCTGATCGGCATCGAGACTGTTCGAGACGCGTCTACACTCGAACCTGTTCGAGAGTACGTTCAATCAGAAGACCCGACGGTCTCTGATAAACCGGACGTGGTTGAGACCATCGAGGAACGGCAATCACAGTTAGCTGAGATGGCCGACGTGGCCCAGGAACTCGACCCGAGCGTTACGGTTACTGCAAGCGTCCGCGCTGTATCGGAAATCACGAGCGGGATTCGCGGTGTGATCAACGGTGAGAACGAGACGGCTGTCTTGCTGCTACGTGGGGCCGGACTCGACGATGGTTGGTTACTCAATCGAAGCACGATCGATACGATCCTGGCTGATGCAGAGTGTGACGTATTCGTCGAAAATATGGGCACGGAAGGTGGAGAGAATACGCTCTACGTTCCGGATGTCGAAGAACACACTGTCGCCTCTCTTGCCGAATCTGAGGCAGAGACAATAGATTCAATACTGTTACCTGTTGGGACAGGACCACACGCTGCGCTTGCTGCAGAAGCAGCGCGCGCAGTAGCACGCCATGCAAATGCATCAGTCACTGTTCTGCATGTTGTCTCATCCGATGCATCTGCAGAAGCGAAAGCTGATGGGGAAGACCTGCTGAAGTTCGGCGACTACGTCCTCGGTTCCGATGTGACGACCGAAACCGAACTGAAAACGGCGTCTGATACGTCAGATGTTATCATGCAGCAAGCTGGGGAATACGACTTCGTATCGATCGGGGCCCCGGAACAGAAATCTCGGCTGAAAAAGATAGTCTTTGATTCGGTCCAGGAAACCGTTTCAGAGCTCAATGAGGTGACTGTTCTTATGTCGCGTGACAGTGATCGGACTGCACGTTCGCTGTACTACCGTTGGAAACGAGGTATTGAAGCGATAGAGGACGATGGTAACGCTAAAAACTGAGGGCAAGTTTCTGATCTACTAGACGATTTTAATGCTGAAAGTAAACACGAGGGCTGTCGGACACGACACCGGTCGCATCGTACAGGCCGTTGCCCTGATGTCGGCAGTGTCTATCGTCGTAGCAGTCGTTAATGGTGAATTCTACGCGACGCCTGCGTTTGCTGTCACGGCGGTCATCTTGGGTGGACTCGGAACTGGACTCGTCCGGTGGTACCGGGATGCTGATCCGCCGGAGAAACGCGATGCGATGGTTACCGCGGCCACTGCATGGGCTGTGATCGGTTTTCTCGGTGGACTGCCGTTCTTACTCATCGCCTGGACAATCCAGATTGACCCGTTTCCCGTTTGGGCGAACACACCGCCGATGGACGACACGACGGTCATCTTCCTCAATCCGCTGGACGCGGTTTTTGAGAGTATGAGTGGATTCACCGGTACCGGACTGACAATGGCCGCTGTCGAAGACAAACTACCGCGGTCGATCCACTGGTGGCGGTCGTTCATCGAGTGGATAGGCGGCGTCGGTGTTATTGTCCTCACCGTAGCGATTCTCCACCGCGGTGGCGGAAGCAGTGGCTCGTACACACTCTACGAAAGTGAAGCCCGCTCGGAGAAGATCCACCCAAGTATCGTGACGACAGTCCAGGAAATCTGGAAAATCTTTGTCGGACTCACCATCGGTTCGATCATCCTGTTTTTGCTGGTCGGAATGCCACTATGGGACGCGATAAACCACGGAATGACCGGGATTGCGACCGGTGGGTTCTCTGTCCACGGTGCTTCAATTGGGCACTACGGTAGCCCGCTGATCGAGTACGCTGTTGTCCCCGTCATGTTTGCTGGCAGTATCGCATTCCCCGTCCATTATCTGATCTTCAAGGGTGAATTGAAGAACTTCTACGCAGACCTGCAAACGCGATGGGTCTTCATCTGGTTCACGGCCGGCTCACTCGTTCTGACGGCGATTCTGTATGTGAACGGTCAGTACGACACGTTCGAACATACGTTCCGAGCGAGCCTCTTCCAGTTTGTTTCGGCGGTCTCGAATACTGGATTCGGTACCGAGACAATTGGCGGTGGGACCGAACGGGTATGGGAATCCGGCGCAACACTCTTGATGTGTCTCGGGATGCTCACCGGTGGAGCGGCTGGATCGACGACCAGTGGCCTCAAAATCATCCGGATGGTTACGCTGTTCAAGGGGACGGCCTGGCAGATACGAGATGTCTTCGAACCGCCGAGCGCAATCCGGTATCTCCAGATCGGTGACCGACGGCTCAGCGAAGAACAGGCCAACCGCGAGTATACCGAAGCGACGGTCGTGTTCATCCTCTGGATTTTGTTCCTCATAATCGGTATAGCCGTGCTCCTGCGCGTGCTGTCACCGGGTCATCCGCTGGAATACGTGATCTTCGACGTGATGAGTGCACAGAGCAACGTGGGTCTCGACTCCGGGATCACCGGTCCGACGATGCCCGACACTGCCAAGGCGATGTTGATCATCAATATGTGGGTCGGACGACTCGAAATCATTCCCGTTGCGGTACTACTCGGTTCGGTGTTCCAGCGACTCAATCTCTACCGGTAAGACGAAGCACGTGATTGGACATGCAAATTCGGCTGCTAGGGAATGTATCCAGTATTGAATGTTCCCTCTATCCCCTACATTGAACGATTCGATAGATATCGCTGTCTGGCAATGAAACTCTATTCTTGCAGCCTGATCTTGTCTGAGTGTGATGGATCACACATTGCTCCGCGCGTGAGGTGACACAAGCAGACCGGTCAACGACCGATTGATTACATCAAGAGCGTTCGGCTATCGAAGCGCGCGAACCACAGACCAAATCAGACCGCGTTCAGCGACTGAACGAAATCAATCGTGCCGTATCGGGGATATACGCGCCCTTCACCGCTGTCATCCGGCGAATTTCCGCTTCCACGGGCGTGGCGGGATTCGAACCCGCGATCGAGAGGTTAGGAACCTCTCGCCCTGTCCGCTAGGCCACACGCCCTATCCGAATCACCCACTCGGGCGGAAAAACGGTTACTATTGGCACTCAGAGGGGAAAGAAGGTCAAAAGGATGTGGACCGATTTCGTCGTCTACTCGCTGGTCGAACTCTCGCTCGAGGAGTCGACTGGCTCCGTCGTCTCGACGAACTCGCTCTCGACTTCCTCGCCGTCCTCTTCGCCCTCCATCTCTTCGAGTGACGCGCCCTCCTGCATCTCTTCGAGTTCTTCTTCGACCTGCTGGCGACCTTTCTGGAATTCGCCCATCGCCTGACCGGTCGAGCGTGCGAGTTTCGGGATCTTGTTCGCGCCGAACAGCAACACGGCTATCAGCAAGATCACGACGAGTTCGGGCCCACCTGGGATGCCCCCGGGGAAGAGGGGGATTGCTACTTCGTACATCGCTATCGGAGGTTACTCGGTCCTAATTATAACCTTTTTGCTGTCTGCCAGTCCAGGAGCAGTACCCGGTATCAATCTTTTGGCGCCGTTCGCTGCCGCCGCGGTCCGAAGACCCTTCCGTCCGCGCACCAACCCACGGCATGGTCTCAGTCGGCGACGCTGCACCGGATTTCACCGCACCGCTCGCGAACGGCGACGTCCAGCAGTTCACGCTCTCCGACAACCTCGACGACGGCCCGTTCGTCCTCGCGTTTTTCCCCGGCGCCTTCACCGGCACCTGCACCCACGAACTGGAGACGTTCGAAGAGCGCCTCGCCGAGTTCGACGAACTCGGTGCCACGGTCATCGGCATCAGCGTCGACACTCCCTTCGCCCTCAACGCCTTCCGCGACGAACTCGAACTCTCGTTCGACCTCGTCAGCGACACGAACCGGCGACTCGTCGACGCGTACGACGTGCGCACGGACTTCGCCTCCATCGGCGTCGAGGACCTGGCCAAGCGGGCCGTCTTCGTGGTCGACGACGACGGCGTCATCGAGTTCGCATGGGTCTCCGACGACCCGGGCGTCGAACCAGACTACGACGAAGTCTACGACGCAGTGGCGGCGCTGGTCTGAGACAGCCGGTGACACTGCGCCCCCGTTCAGACGCTGGCGCCCCAGTGGGCGCGGGGTTTTTGCGTCAGCACGCGGTCAGTGGAGGCATGCGAGACGGCCGTCTCTACGACCCTGACGAAGACCACGCCTTCCCGGACCAGCGAGTCAACGAGGTGCTCGCCTATCTCGACGACGACCCAGAGGTCCAGACGTATCTCGAAGCCCAGAACGTCAACCCGGTCGACCGGATGCGCTACAACGACCACGGCGCCAAACACGTCGAAATCGTCAAAAACCGTGCGCTCTGTCTCTACGACCTCCTCAAGGACGCGGGCGTCGAGTTCGACGGCGCGACCGACCAGGGGCTCGAGGAGGCCGACGAAGCAGTGATCATCGCGCTCGCGACGACGCTCCACGACATCGGTCACGTCGTCCACCGCGACGACCACACCTACTACTCGATCCCGCTGGCCGCGGATCTGCTCGACCGGATCCTCGCCGACTTTTACGAGACGCAGACCGCGGTCCGCGTCAAGGGTGAAACCCTCCACGCGATCCTCTGTCACACCACCGAGGAGAACCCGTTGACGCTCGAAGCGGGCGTCGTCCGCGTCGCGGACGCGCTCGACATGGAGCAGGGCCGCTCGCGGATCCCTTACGAGTACGGCGGGCGCGGCATCAACACCGTCTCCAGTCAGGCCATCGAGCGCGTGTCGCTCAAGCCAGGCGACGAGGCCCGGGTCCTCGTCGAAATCTCGATGCGCAACGCAGCCGGCGTCTACCAAGTGGACGAACTGCTCAAAGCGAAACTCCGCGACTCCGGGCTGGAATCACACGTGCGCATCATCGCGCTGAACACCAGCGAGGGCGACGACAATATCGTCGAACGGATCGAACTCTAAATCGAGCGGAGCGAACGCTAACCGGCTGCGCTCGCGAGTGTCTCGGGCGGGTCGGTCCCGTGTCTGTGAACCTCCAGCAGGGCTCTCTCCGAACGTAACGCATTACGTCGCGTAGTCGAATCCCGACGCGTGAGCGGAGAGTCCGGCGGGTCGATGCGCTTGCTCCAGGACCGCGAGTTCCTGGCACTCGCGGGCACTGCCTTCGCCAGGTCGCAGGCGTACTCCACGATCGCCATCGCGCTCGCGCTCTACGCCGACGTGTTCTCGACAACCGGTACCGTCGAGGGGCTGTTCGGCACTGCCTTCGCGCTCGTTCAGCTGATCATCGTCCTGCCGCTCGGCCGGAAGATAGACACCGGTAACGCCAAGCGCTATCTCCTGGCGGGCCTGTTGCTCAACGTCTTCGTCTTCGTCGGCTTCGCGTTCGTCGAATCCGTTTCACACGTCATCCTGATGCGAGTGTTCCAGGGCCTCGGCGCGAGCCTGCTGTGGATCACCGGATCGACGGTCGTGGGGGAGATCAGCCCCGACGAAGAGCGCGGCCAGTGGCTGGGCACCTACAACCAGGTCGGCGCGTTTTCCAGTCTCGCCGGCGACGTCGTCGGCGGGATTCTGCTCGCCACGGCCGGGTTCACGCTGACCTACAGCGTCCTCGCGGGCGTCACCATCGTCGCCGCAGTCGGCGTCTTCTCCTTTCTCCGAGACGACCCCGGCGGCCAGGCCGACCCCGAGGAAGCGACCGGTGTCGAGACGCTCCGCCAGTTGCTCGGCCGGTCGGCCATCCGCGCGCTCGTCGTCTTCCGGCTGGGCCTCTCGTTCGGGAAGATGGCCGTCATTCTGTTTCTCCCTATCTACGCGCGAACGAGATTCGGGATGAGCCCGGTCCTGGTCGGGGGCATCCTCGCGGGCGGGAAGCTCACCAAGTCACTCACGCAGGGCTACGTCGGCGCCTACACCGACCGTCTCGGTCATCACCACTACTTCGTCTTCGTCGGCGCACTGCTGTACGCGGTCGGCGCTGCGCTCATCCCGCTCGCGGAGTTCGCGGTCGGCGTCTTCCCCGCGATGCACGTCGCGCTGGCAGGCAGAGCGACCACGCTCCCGGCCGCCTTCTTCCCGCTCTTTCTCGCGTACGCCGTCTGCGGGGTCGCCGACAGCATCCGCCTCCCCGCGAGCATGGCGCTGTTCGTCGAGGAGGGCGAGCACTTCGACGCCGTCGCCGGGAGTCTGTCGCTGCGGTCTATCGCCTGGAAGGTCGGCCAGGTCGTCGGCCCCGTCACCGTCGGCGCGCTCTGGGACGCTACATCGGTGTTCGTGGCCTTCGCCACGGCGGGCGCGTTCATCGCCGTCGCCGCGCTCGCCTTCCTCTCGCTGTACCGCGTCGAACCCGCCCCGGAGCGGGCACCCGCAGCCGGCGACTGAGCCTGGTCCTCCTCGATTGCGGGGCAACTCCACGCTACCACACCCTCGGTAGTCGGACACAACCCCGACTGACCGCCGTGATGTGTGAACCGTTGGCACAACGGTTTTTTGCACAGCGCTCTAAGGGGGCGTATGAGTCTCACACCTCCAGAAGAGACCGGGGACTCGGCGTCGGTCGCGTCGGAAGATGACGACCCCGCGGACCCGTCGCTCCTCGCCCGCGCGATGGATCGCGTGAGGGGGGCCCTCGGTGCGGCCGGACGCGCGGTCCGGTCGGGAGTCGTTGCCGTCCTCGATGCGCCAGCAGGCCCGAACACTCGCTCCGAAGAGCGGTTCGAGCCCACTACCGACGACACTGACGACCAGCGGACGCCCGCGCAGTATTCGCTCGTTTCGGACGGACCGGACGAGGGGTCCGACGAGACCGACGCCGCCGATGAGTCTGAGGACGAACGCACGTCTCCGCCGGTCGTTTCGACGGCTGACTCGAGCGAGATCACCGTCTTCGGCGACGAACTCGATGGACCGGACGCCGACCGCCCAGAACTCGAAGTCCAGTGGCACGGCGACACCGTCACGTTCGTCTCCCCGGACGAACCCGACGCGAGGATCACCTCCGACGTCTGGGAAGACGTGGATCGCTGACGCGCGCTCGCGGACTCACCAGCTTCACCTGCCTATCTCTGCGCCGATTTCGCTCGTTCTCAGTGTCCGTCGCGGTCGAATAGCTCCTCCACGTCCGACAGCGACCCCATGGCACCTGTGCTCGTTGTCGACCCCGCAGCGACGGCGTTCCCGAAAGCGAGAGTTCGTGCGAGGTCTGTCCGGCCGCGGGCGAGCGAAGCCAGGACCCCGGCGGTAAACGCGTCACCCGCCCCGGTCGTGTCGACGACCGAGACGTCGTACCCGTCGTGGCTCGCTCGCGCCGGGCCCCAGGGGGCGCCCTCGCCTGCGACGGCGACCGATCCCTCCCCTCCGAGCGTCAAAAACACGGTGTGAGGGCCGCGCTCGCGGACCGCGGTGGCCAGCGCATCGGCGTCCTCGCCTTCGATACCGGCTTCCCGGAGGTCGCTGGGCGTCGCGAAGACCACGTCGCAGTCGCCGAGGACCGCTCCGACCTCGGTCGCGAAGTCGGCGTGACGCCACAGTTCCGGGCGTGCGTTCGGATCGAAACAGACGGTGCAGTCGCTCGCTTGCGCTCGCTCGCAGAGGTCGCGGACTGCGTTGCGGGAGGGGTCGCTGGCCAGAGCGACACCGCCGACGGCGACCAGCTCCACCTCGGCGAGCGCCTCGTCGGGGACGGTGCCGGCCCGGAGACGCGTGTCGGCGGTCCCATCGCGATAGAAGGTGTACGCGGCGTCTCCGTCGGCGTCCTGGCTGACGAACGCCAGCGTCGTCTTCGCTTCGGGGTCGCGTTCGACGAACCGCATGGGGACGCCGTGGTCGTCCAGCGTTTCGACGAGGAAGTCGCCGAACGGGTCGGGACCGACGCGGGTCCAGAACCACGACTCACAGTCGAGTTGCGTGAGACGGACGGCAACGTTCGCGGGCGCACCGCCCGGCCGGCGGTCGAACGAGTCGACCGCGGCGAGCGAGTCCGTGCTGTTCGGGAGGAAGTCGACGAGCGTCTCGCCGGCGACGAGAACGGACGGAGTCATGCCTCGCTGTGCGGTCGGTCGGGACAAAAGCTCGCTGGGTCGACATCGCGAGCAATGCTCGACGGTGATGGGGTGGCTCGGCCGCGCACCCGTCGAGAACTGACGACCTGCGGGGCGCCGGGAACTGACGACCTGCGGGTGGCCGATGCGGGCGGCGGTCAGTCGGTCTGGCCGACGCGGAGGACTTGCACGAGCGAGTAAACGGGGACGCCTTCTATCTCCTCGACGCCGCGCTTGTCGGTGAGGACGGCGCAGGCGACGGGGTTACCGCCGTGCTCGCGGACCGCCTCGACCGTTTCCGTCATCGTCGTCCCGCTCGTGATGGTGTCGTCGACGACGTAACAGTCACGGTCGCGGATCTGCGCGAAGTTCCGCGAAAAGGAGCCAGCGAGGTCCTCGCTGTCGCTGTCGTCCCACTGGTGTTTGCTCGGCGCGTAGGTCCCTAGGTCGGTGTCGAGTTCGCGGGCGATGGTGGTCGCGATGGGTGCGCCCGCTTTCTCGATGCCGATAGTGAGGTCGACGTCTTCGCCCTGTTTTTTGAGCAGGTGGGCCACGGCCTTGCCGACGTAGGTGAGACGGGCGCTGTCGCGGCCGATGGCGCTCCAGTCGACGTGGATGTCGTGCGGACTCGTGCCGTCAGTCTCCTGAGGCGAGTCCGAGGCCGTGACGCCGCTGCGGGAGACGAGCCAGGAGGCGGTCTCCTTCGAGACGTTCAGTTCGTCGGCGATTTCGCCCTTCGAGAGGCCTCGCTCGGCCAGATCCGCTGCGCTTTCGATGAGGTCGTCGATGTTCTTCATGCGTCTTCGTCACGTCTTTCGAACGCAGGGGTGTTACCGGTTGCGGGAGCGTGTGGCTGTCCTCCCGGACTATCACGTCCAGTTGAGCCCCGCCGCCACCTCACGGGGTCTCCAGCCTGGCTCGGCATCGCCGCCACCCCCAAGGTACAGGGTCGCGCGTCGAGTATCTCCGTCGATGGAACGGTACGACCACCTCTATCGCCTCTACGAGGACTTCGACGCCGAGACGGTGCGAGCCTCCCAGGATTTCGTCGACCTGTTCCCCCCGGTCGACGAACGGGTCGCCCTGTCGTACTGGGAGGACGCGAGCGAGGAACTCGACGAGCGCAGAACTGCTATCCGCGAGGCCTTCCCCGGCACGGGCGAGACCTACGCAGATATCGCCGCGCGAGCGACCCGCGACCAGGCGTTCACGGGCCTGGACCTCGCGACGAAACACGACCGCGCGATCAACGCGCTGGTCCTCGACGTCGACGAGACGCTCCGCTCCGCCGGCAGGACCGACAACGAGATCCCGCGTGAGACGCTCTACCTCCTGACCGAGTTCCACGACGAGGGTGTCCCCATCGTCGTCTGTACGGGCCAGACCCTCGAGAACGTCAAGGGGTTTCTCATCCAGGGGCTCGGGAACGCCATCGTCCACTCCGGCGAGTTGAGCGTGGTCTACGAGGCCGGGACCGGCGTTTTCACGCCGGGCCACGGTCCCGAGACGAAGCGGTTGCTCTACGACGACCTCGACGGGGCGGTCAGTGTTGTCTTCGAGGCGCTGCGTCGGCGCGTCCTCTCGGAGGCCCCCGACCGGATCCGCCGTGGCTGTCACCTCCAGGGCAACGAGTTCAACGTCACGCTCAAGCCCAACTTCGAGACGGGCAGCGAAGCCGCGACGGAGATCATCGACGACGCGCTTAGCTACCTCCTCGACCTGCTCGGCGCTGTCGTTGCCGACCACGTCATCGGCGCGGACAGCGGAACGGAGGGCGAGACTGTAGACAGCTGTACCGACTGGACGCGCGCCTACTACGCCGAGCGAGATCCGGAGATCCGTGCGGTGCTCGACGACCGCGACGCGCTCGCGACGCCGACCGACCCGCCGGACGGCATGGAAACGTTCCTCGACGGTGTCGACGTAGCGTACTACGAGGGCGATGCGGCCGAGATAGCGAGCCGCGAACTGAACAAGGTTGTCGGCGTCGAGACGGCGCTCGACGTGCTCGACGTTAGAGATCCGTTCGCACTGGTCATGGGTGACAGCAAGAGCGACCTGCGCGTCATGGAGTGGGCCGCCGACCACGACACCGGCATCGCGGCCGCGCCGGAACACGCCTCGGAGTCCGTGCTCGACCACGTCCGAGACACTGACGGACTGGTATTCCCACCCGGCGAAGCCGGTGAGGTCCTGCGAACTGTCTCCGTCTGCAACGCGCTCGTTCGCGGTCCGTAACTCCCCGATCAGCCGTCGGGTTCCGTCACGCCGCAGACGCCCCGTCACTCCTCGTCGTCGTCGGCACAGTACCCCCCATCCGAGAACATCGAACTCCCACAGTTGACGGTTATCTCGTACGCCACCACGTTCGACGGGTCGGTCGTGATGTTCGTCTCCATGTTGATCGTGATCGTCTGGTCGGGCGACCACTCAGACGTCCGCGTGCCGGCGCTTTTCGGGAACTCCGAGATGGTCCGCCCGGCACTGTTGTAGGCCTTGATGCGGAAGTTGTAGGCGTTGATCTCCGTCGTCTGGTCGCCGATGTTGGTCACCTCGGCGGTCACGGTGTACTTGTCGTCGTCGACGCTCCCACTGTGGGTTTCGACCCGGAAGTAGTCCGAGAGGTTGTTCGTGACGACGTTCTCCGAAGGGCCGGGCGTGCCGGCGACCGTCGGGGTTGCCATCCCGTCGGCGGCCGTCGTGGTGTCGCCGCCCATCGAGCCGTCGGACTCTTCTCCGTTGTCCATCGCCGCTTCGGTCGGAGTACTCCCGCTGTCGTCGGCGCCGTCACTACCGTCGCCGCCGTCACCGCCACCGTCACCACCATCGCCGCTGTCCGAACACCCAGCGAGCGCGACCCCGAAGCCCGTCACGCTCGCGAGGAACGCCCGTCGTCGCATATCGATTTTGCCACCCGAACCACCGTTACGTGCTTCGTCTGCCGATTGCATACGCCCGGTCCCGAGAGGTATTCTGTATTAGTTTCCCGGGCTAACTGTCTAGCAGACCCGGCTACGTATCTAGCTTTCCCACGTTCGCTGCAACTGAGACCGGACGCTATCCGCTCTGAACCATCGGCAGTTCGGCACCGCCAGCGGCCCGGAGGCCGCCCCCGGAAACGCATGTTTTACTGTGACTCACCGCAATCTGCGGACGAGTTCATGAGCGACATCGCATCTGTCGACGTCGGGATCGTCGGACTCGGTGGTATCGGAGAGACGCACGCCGAGCGACTCGAAGAGATAGACGCGTCGCTGGTCGGCGGGATGGACGTCGACCAGTCAGCGCGAGAAACGTTCGCCGACCGCTTCGGCGTCGAGACGTACGAGGACCACCGGACGCTCTATCAAGCGGTCGACGCCGTCTTCGTCACGACACCCAACCGCTTCCACGCCGAGTACGCGGTCGACGCGCTCGAGGCCGGCCTGGACGTTCTCGTCGAGAAACCCCTCGCGCACACGCTCGAAGCGGCCGAACGCGTCGCCGAAGCCGCTCGCGAGAGCGACGGGATCTGCATGGTCGGGTTCCACACCCGCTTCGAGAACCCCGTCGAAGCCGTGGTCGACGACCGCGATGCCGGCCGCTTCGGCGACCTGAACCACGTCGAGGCGTCCTACGTCCGCCGTCGGGGCATCCCCGGCCGCGGGTCGTGGTTCACCCAGAAGGACGTGGCGGGCGGCGGCGCACTCATCGACATCGGCGTCCACGCCGTCGACCTCTCGCTGTATCTGCTGGGCTATCCCGAGGTCGAAGAGGTCACCGGCGTCACCCGATCGCAGTTCGGCGGCAGCGACGAGTACACCTACCTGCACATGTGGGGCGAGGACCGCGGCCCAGAGAACTTCGACGTCGAGGACTCCGCGTCGGCGTTCATCCGGTGTGCGGACGGCCGCACCGTCTCTCTGGAGGTCGCGTGGGCGGTCAACCGACCGCCCATCCAGGAGTACGTCCTCCGCGGCGACGAAGCGGGCGCGACCTATCGGCCGGGCGATGGCCTGACCGTCCACGAGGAGGGGTCCGGCACCGTCGATAGCCTCGTCGACGCGAGCGTTCAGACGCGCGGGAACGAGGCCAAGGCCGACGAGGACCGCTACTTCCTCGAACACGCTCTCGCGGGGAAGCAACCGGAGCGAAATACCGTCGAGCAGGCGCTGACCGTCCAGCGCGTCCTCGACGCCATCTACCGGGCCGACGAGACCGGGCGAGCCGTCGAACTCACCGAGTGATTGGGTCGGTCGTCCCAGAGACCGGTCGGCTACCGACCGGCCGGCGAGATCCGGAACTGGCTTCCGACAGCCCCTCTGTGTCGGCGCCGGTTTCGCCACGCCACTCGGCGGATCCACTGTCCCAGATCACGCTGGAAAACGCCGCTGGCGCTCCATTTCCACCGCTCGGAGAGTTGCGCCCGGACAGGAAGCTTTAACTCGGAATGGAGTAACTTTTTGTCCAATGAAAGCCATTGCTGTGCGCCGCGGCGCCGAGGAACCCGAGGTGATCCAGAAGCCTCGCCCGGACCCGGCCGAGGGCGAAGCGTTGCTCCGGACGCTCCGGGTGGGTGTGGACGGGACGGACCACGAAGTCATCGGCGGCGCCCACGGGGGCTTCCCCGAGGGCGAAGACCACATGATCCTCGGTCACGAGGCCGTCGCGGTGGTCGAAGACCCCAACGGAACCGGGCTATCGGCGGGCGACGTGGTCGTCCCGACGGTCCGACGGCCGCCGCCCGAGGGCACCAACGAGTACTTCGAGCGAAACGAACCCGACATGGCGCCAGATGGGCAGTACGTCGAGCGCGGCATCGTGGGCGCCCACGGGTACATGGCCGAGTACTTCACGAGCGAACCGGAGTACCTGGTTCCCTACCCCGAAGACAGCTGGGAGTTCGGCTTCTTCACGGAGCCGATAAGCGTCACCGAGAAAGCGTTCGAACACGCCTACGCCTCGCGCTCGGCGTTCCAGTGGGACCCAGAGTCGGCACTCGTTCTCGGCAACCGCTCGCTCGGACTCGTGACGCTCGCGATGCTGGAGTACGGCATCGACAGCGACCAGTCGTTCGCGCCCGAACCGTTCGACCGGACCTACTGCTTCGGTCGACGCGAGCGGCCGGACCCGACCGTGGACCTGATCGAGGAGATCGGCGGCACCTACGTCAACTCTAACGAGACGCCACTCGCGTCGGTGCCCGAGGACTTCGAGGCAATGGACTTCGTCTACGAGGCGACGGGCTACGCGCCCCACGCCTTCGACACCGTGGAAGCGCTCGCACCCAACGGCGTCGGTGCGCTGCTGGGGATCCCCGAGAACTGGGAGTTCGAGGTCGACGGCGGGCGCCTCCACAACGAACTCGTCCTTCACAACAAGGCGCTGGTCGGGACCGTAAACTCCCACCTGAAACACTTCGAGGGCGCCGTCGACGCGATCCGCGAGCTCCCGAACTGGCTGCTCGACGACCTCGTGACGACCGTCGCGACCCCGGAGAACGTCGCACCCGCGTTCGTCTACGACGACCACCAGATCAAGGCGGTCGTCGAGTTCGACCGGCTCTGAGGCGCCAGAGTGGCCTGCTCCGCCGTCCGGTCCGGCCGGCGCGGTCGCTGAACGAAGGGATAGACTGATTTGGTCGGTGGGGGTATGGGGAGACAATATGGTCGACGACGAACTCCTGGGATCGCTCGAACGCGTCTCCGAGCGGTTCAACTTCGGCGAGTACGAGGCCAAAGCCTACCTCACCATCCTCGAACACGGACGGCTGACAGCCTCGGAGATCTCCGAGTACACCGACATCCCCCAGCCGCGGGTTTACGACACAGTGCGAAGCCTCAGTGACGTCGGACTGGTCGAACTGCAGGAATCACGGCCGATGAAGGTACTGGCGATCGACCCCGCCGAGGCGTTCGACGACCTCCAGGAGTCGCTCGACGACCTCGTCGACGACCTCGAAGCCGAGTACACCGCGCCGGCCCGCGGCACCGAGGCGGTCTCGCTCGTCAAGTCTCGGCCGACGATTCTGCGATACCTCTCCGACATCATCGAGTCGGCCGAGTACGAACTGATGCTCTCGCTGACGCCCGATCTGTTCGACCGCTTCGAGGACCAACTCCGACGCCGCCGCGAGGCCGGCGTCGCTATCGAGATCCTCATCTCGCCGGCCGCCGACGCGCCTGACCCGCACGCGTACGACTACCACGCGGTCGCAAGCGCGGTCAAGAAACGCCGCGGCGTCACGACGCCTATCGTCGCCGTCGCCGACGGTCGCTACTCCATCTACGCCACCCGCGAGAGCCTGAAAGGCGACACCGACCGCTACGGCGTCATCTTCGACCGCTCCGAACTGGGCTTTCTCGTCTCGATGTTCATGAACACCGTCCTCTGGACGACGGCCGATACCGTCGTCACCGCCGACGACGACCTCACATTCCCGCGCCGCTACGGCACTATCCGCCGGGCGATCTCCGATCTCACTGCCCTCGACGGCGAGTTCTACGCCACCATCGAGGGCCGCGACGTGCTGACCGGCGAACAGATCGTCGTCGAAGGACCGGTCGTCGACGTGACTTTCAGCCCCAGTCGTGAGGAGGCGTCGCTCACCGTCGAAACCGACGACGGGAGCGTGAAAGTCGGCGGGCAGGTCGCGGCTTTCGAGGACATGGAGTCGTACGAGATCCGGATCGGGCGCGGATCGCCGCCGGGAAAACTGGACTGAGACCACGAGACTGTTGCTCGCTTCAGAAGCTACGCCCTCCCCCGAACTCGTATTGGGACACTGAGGACTCACGCGATACCGATGTCGAAAGAGTGAGACGAGTGGGGCCGTTGGAAAACCGGGTGGGGCCGTTCTCCCCCCAGGAGTACGGTGGCCAGCGGGAACCTGACATCCCCATCGGGCCGCATTATGTCGTTTTACCCGCGACGGTATAAATGTTCAACTTTTTTGGGGTGTGGAGTTCGAATTTCGGAAAAAGATTCCGGAAGGAAAAAGTGAGTCCAATATATATGGAATACGATAATGAGGGGAGAGTTCGTGGACAGGCTGGTTCAGACGGTGGGGGTGAGTAGATGACTGACGAGCGGTTGGTCGGGTTCGTTCTGAACTCGTCGGTGCGGACCGACGTACTGCAGGCAGTCGTAGGGGACACGCTCACCACCGAGGAGTTGATAACCCGTGTCGACGCCAGCGAGTCGGCCGTCTACAACGCGGTCAGGGACCTGGAACGCCGTGGTCTCGTCAGGTCCATCGACGACGGCTGGGACGCGACCGGCAGCGGGCAACTCGTCGCGGACCTGCTCGAACAGCAGGGCAATCTCTGTCGACTCCTCTCGGACGACTACTGGCGAACGCACGACGTCAGTGCGCTTCCACGGCGATTCCGCATCCGACTGACCGAACTGGCCGACGCGGAGGTCCACCGCGGGAGCGACACCGATCCCCACGCTGTCGTCCGCGAGGTGGTCGACCGCGTGGAGGCGGGCTCGCCCGACGTCGATATCGTCTCACCCATCTATCAGGCCGAGTACGAGTCGGTGATGCCCGATTCCGACCGTGCGCGACTGCTGCTCGACACCACTGTCGTCGAGGAGGCGCTGACTGGCGTCGAGGACATGGAGACGGCACAGCGGTTCGAAGACACCGAGATTCGGATACTCGACGTCGACGTCGGTGTCGCGGTCACGCCGGAGCACGTGATGCTCTCGTTACCGACCATCGACGGCCAGTACGACTCCCGGACCGAGGTCATCGCCACCGACGACCGCGCGCTCGCCTGGGGACGGGACCTGTTCGAACACTACTGGGACCGCGGCATCTCCGACGAGGAATTCCTCGTCGAGTACTTCGGCGCGGCCTGACGCTCCGAACCGTCGACCGCGAGTTTTTGGCGAACCTAAAAACTAAAGAGTGTCGAGCGGTGAGGATGGATCAATGAGTCAGCCAGCGACACCGGAGCGAACCGACCCCGAGTCGGCAGCCGACGAGTCCAGTCCGCCAGAATCAGAGCACGATGGACTCGAGGGGGGGACGGAGGGAACGGGATCCCCGACGGCCACGTCCAGCGGTTCGACAGCGGCGACGGCGGACGCGGCGGTCGAGGGCCCGGACGAGTACACGTTCGACGACCTCTCGGTCGTGATGGGCACGTACAACGAGGAGAAAGCCATCGCGAGTGTGCTCGCGGACATCGAGCGGGTCACGGACGGTCGCGCGTCGGTGGTCTGCGTCGACGGGTCGGACGACCGGACCCCCGAGATAGCTCGTGAACACGGGGCACGGGTCATCGAGCAGGAACCGCAGGGGTACGGTGTCGCTGTCCACGCGGCGCTTGAGGCCGCCGACCGACCGGTCGTCGTCACGACCGACTGCGACGACACGTACCCGATGGAGCAGTTGCCCGAGTTCCTCGCCGCCGTCAACGACGGGTACGACGTGGTCAGCGGCGACCGCATCACGCCCGGCGCCGACGCGATGCCCGCGCTCAACAGACAGGGCAACCGGGCGTTTGCCTTGCTCGCGAGCGGACTCATGGCCGCCCGCGTCCACGACACGACGACGGGTATGCGAGCCTACCGCCGCGAGGTCATCGAGGAGATCACGTGGACCGAGAACACCGGCCTCTCGGCGGAACTGCTGATCCGCCCGCTCATGCGCGACTACGACGTGCTCGAAGTTCCTATCGACTACGACGAGCGCGCGGGCGAGACGAAACTCGACCCGCTGGCCGGCGGCGCCGCCATCGCCAAATCCATCCTCAGAGTCGGCATCGAAGAGCGACTGCGCTGAGCGGTCGCCGTATTCGGGATCCGCTCTCTTCTCAGTTCTGTCGTAGTTCCTCGTCGAGCAACTCGGCTGTCCGGAGCGAGAGCGCTGCGATAGTCAGCGTGGGGTTCATCGCACCGCCGGTGACGAACGTGCTCGACCCCGCGACCCAGAGGTTCGAAAGGTCGTGCGTCCGCCCCGCAGGTGTCACGACGCTCTCCGCGGGGTCGGTCCCCATCCGCGTCGTCCCCATGTGGTGGTATGCCGGGCCGGTGTTTTCGGGGCCGACCTGCCAGGTGATCTCGGCACCGAGTTCTCGGAGGATCCGCTCCTGTATCACGTTGGCGCGCTCGATGGTCCGGCGAGTGCGGTCGTCGAGCGACCAGTTGATCTCGGGAACTGGGTTGCCGTGGTCGTCCGTCGTCGAGGTGTCGAGTCCGACGCGGTGCTCGGCGCGGGGCAACTGCTCCACGAGCCCGCCCATCGCGATACTGTTGCCGTAGCTCTCCTGCAGCGAGTCGAGCAGGTCGTCGCCCCACGACTCGCTCCCGAGCGCCTGCTCGACGGGCGACGGCCCGGCGTAGTTGAAAAACTCCAGTTTGAACGGCCCCAGTTCCGAGGCGTCGGCATCGGCCGTGGGTATCGATCCGTTGGGACCATCCGTGCCCGCCGCGGGGTCGTCGTAGAACTGGTGACACTCGCTGGTGAGGAAGCCGACGTGTTTCTGGCGGGTGCGTCGGTCGAGGACGCCGCCCGTCCCCGCGAAGAGGTGGTCCATGAAGTAACGGCCGACGGCACCGCTAGAGTTGGCGAGCCCGTCGGGGTAGGCCTCCGACCGCGACAGCAACAGGAGTCTGGGCGTCTCGACGCCGCCACAGGCCACGACGAACGCCCGGGCCTCCTGTCTGTGTGTCTCGCCGTCCGGCGTGGCGTAGACGGCCGCCTCGATCCGGTTGCCCGCCGCATCGTGTTCGAGACGCTGGACCGGGACGCGGTCGACCACGCGAACGCCCGCATCTTCGGCCTTGGCGACGTGACGCGTCGCGTCGTACTTCGCGCCCGATGGACAGACCGGGCGACAGGTGCCGTACCCGACACAGGCCGTGTCGCCGTCGTACGGTTCGGAGTTGCGCGCGTTCGGCACCGAGTGCATCGTCACGCCGAGTCGCTCGCAGGCCTCGGCGAAGATCGAATCGCTGTGCGACGGCGGAAATCCAGGCATCGGGAACGGACCATCCCGCGGCGGTGCGAAGGGGTTGTCCGCGTCGCCAGCCACTCCGAGCGCTTCCTCCGCCTCCGCGTAGTAGGGTCGCAGGTCAGCGTAGTCGATCGGCCAGTCGCGGCCGACACCCTCGCGCGACTCCCTCGAAAAGTCCGACTCGTGGAGGCGCATCACCATCCCCTGCCAGTGCAGCGTCGACCCGCCGACGCCCTTTACGCGGGCGACGTTGAGCGGGTAGTGGCGCTCGCCCGCAGATGAGTACGCGTCGCGCTCGCCACCCATGTCCCACACCGACTCAGGGCCGTGGGCCGGCCGTATCGCCCGTTCCTGACGCTCCAGTCGGTCTCCCTCGTCGAAGCGTTCGCCAGCCTCCAGGACCACCACGTCGTGACCGGCCTCGGCGAGACGGTGAGCGACGAGGGACCCAGCCGGACCGGACCCGACAACGCAGACGTCGACTCGCTCGGCGGGCGGCCGATCGACCGATCCGGCCGGCGTCGACCGCGCCCCGCTCACGACTCCGGCCCCCGCTGATAGCTCGCGGTCCCGCCCGGGTGGCCCTGTGGGTTCTCGAGGCCGACGAGTTCACCGCCCGTCGGCGAGGCGTACAGTGCGAACAGCAACTCGTTGCGGACGTAGTAGCGCACGCGCTGGTCGTCCTCGCCCGCCGGGTCGGCCTCGACGGCGTCGACTGACATCGCTCGCAGCGCCTCGTCGCGGGTCCCAAGGTCGAGGTCCGCGAACCCCGCCTCGTACCAGTTGCGAGCGTAGTCGTCGAGTGCCGCGACCGCGTCGGCCTGTTCGCGGGCGTGGTCGGGGCGGTCGGTCGCGCGGCCGCGGACGAAACTCGCCACGAATCCCTCGACCCCTTCGACCTCGCTCGGGTAGAAGACCTCCGCTGCCGCGACCAGGACGTCGAGTTCGGCCTCGCCGATCGGACCGTCATCGCCGGTCGGGCCGTCGTCGCCGCTCGTCTCGGTCGCATCGGCTGTCCCCGCGGGGGCGTCGTCGCTCTCGCGACTGGCGAGGTACATCCCGGCGCCACCGCCGACCGCGACGCCGGCCGCGCCGAGAGCCGCGAGCGCGTCGCGACGCGTCAGTTCCATTCGGGCCGGGATTAGGCAGACCTAAACTTAGGGGTTGCGTTCCGCCGCGGTGAGGTTCGTCCGGACGAAGACGCCGTCGGGCGCGAGGTCCGGGACGTAGGCGGCGGCGCCGCCGCAGCCGCGGGCACCGCGACAGCGCTCGACCCGCGGGGTGAGCGCGCGGACGCGCTCGTCGGTCGGGTCGACGAGCAGGTCGAACCGGTAGGAGAAGCCGGTGCCGGCGCCCGTGTCGACGAACACCTCCAGCAGGACGTCCTCGTCGGGGCCGAGCGCGAGGCGGTCGGTCCGGTTCGCCCCCGCGCCGTCGTCGCCCGGTCGCCAGACCACGGAATCGCTGTGGACGGTCACCGCGAACGACGCGCTGTCGGAGACGGTCGCCGGGACGCGGTACAGGCTCCCGTCGTCCGTGGCGACCCGTGCTGTCACCGACTGGGTTCGGTCCGGGATCCCGACGGTTGTTTCGAGGGTGACGCCGTCGCCCGCAACGTCGCGGACGCGCTGGAGGCGCGCGCCGTCGGGGGACCCCTGTGCGGGCGCCCAGACCCCCCGGTAGGCGTAGCGATAGAGCCGCCGGTCGGGAAAGGCGTCCGCGACGGCGAACGGGCGCTCGTCGAGCGCGTAGACGGCGCGTCCGTCGTAGTCCGGGTCGTTCAACAGCGCCTGGAAGGGGTGGGCGAGCCAGTCGCCGTACGGCGTCGGGAGGTAGACCAGCGAGTTCGCGGGCGGTCCGCCGTCGAAGGGGTCGTAAGCAGTCTCGTAGGTCTCGGTGACCTCCCGGTTCTCGTCGAGCCGGTGGTCGATGTCACCCACGGCCGTCCCGCCGAGCGTAACGAGGCCGAGGATCGCGACGGCGGCGACTGTGACGTGTGCCACGTGTGCGAGTTCGACGGGGTCGAACACGCCGGTGCGGTCGACGGGCACGCGCCGATCGACCCGCGGGGCGAGAGCTTCGCCGGTGGCTTCAATCGCTGAGCGGACGCCGTCGAGCACCGCGAGCGTCCCGACGGCCGCGAAGACGGCGAACGGAACGAGCAGGTCGAAGTGGTAGTACGGCCCCAGCGAGTTGATCAGCCCGTCGCCCGCGCGGTCGAGGTCGCCGAGGATGTTGTACGTCCCCCAGAAATAGAGGTTACCGGCGACGACCGACGGCGCGATGCCGGCGACGGTCGCCTGTCTCGTGTCCAGCCCGCGCCACGCGGCGGCGGCGACCCCCAGTGCGGCCACGGCAGTCCCGAGGAGGCCGCCGGCCACCCACTCGGCGAAGAAGCCGCTGACCGCCTGGCGGTTCGCGCGGACCGCTATCTCGGGCGTGTAGACCAGTTCGTGCCCCAGAAGGCGGCGCTGTCCGAAGCCCAGACCGTCCAGCGGCGCGAACGCCTGGTAGGGAAACAGGAACGGCGACCCCGTGACGACCGCGTTGTAGCCGAGCGCGAGAGCGACGCCGGCGAGACCGAGCGTGGCGGTCGTCGCCAGGCGCACGGTCGTCGCGGTGAGACGACGCTCGCGCAGGACCGGCCGCCACTCCGTCCGGAGGGTCCACAGCGCGTGACAGAGGAACGGCGCCGCGAACAGGACGGCCGTGTACGGCCGCGCGAAGAATGCGAGACCGGTCGCCGCGCCCGCGAGCGCGGCCCACCGCCAGTCCCCCGTTCGGTCCGAGCGGAGGTAGGCGTAGGCGAAGGTCAGGTTCAGCATCGTCGTCGGCGCGTAGGGCAGAAAGACCGACGAGTCGACGACGAACAGCGGTGAGGCGAGCAGGAAGCACGCGGCGAGCGGCGCGGTCCGGCGGTCGAAGACCTCGCTCGCGACCCCCGCGACCAGCGCCAGCGACGCGGTCGCCACCGCGACCAGCGCGAATCGCGGTTCGCCAGCGAGTTCCCCGAGCGCGAATATCGCCGCGGCGACCGGCGCGTACTTGGGGTAGAGGCGCCCGCCCTCTGCGACGAAAAACCACGGTCTGAACGCCCCTTCGACCGGCGGGCGGAGGAAGAACTGCCCCTCCAGGAGCATCAGCGCCTGCTGGAGGTAGACCCCCTCGTCGTGGTTGACGGAGTGGTACGGAAAGACGTTCGTGGCGACGACCCAGACGGCCGCGGCGCCCGCGAGCGCGACCGTGGCCGTCCCAACCGCGGCCGCGACCGCGACAGGCGACTCGGTCGCGGTCGAACGTGCTCGCAGAAACGCCGCGAGGCGAGCCCTGAGTCGGTCCATCTCACTCGGCGGGGAACCAGGCGAGCGGGTGGTCGACCGAGAGGTCGACCCGCACGTCCTGGTCGAGTTCGAGGTCGTCGGCGTGGTTGTGCTCGCAGTAGACCACGTCGCCAGACGCCAGTTCGACGCTGTAGACGAACGACGGGCCGGTGTACTGGCGCTCGACGATCCGGCCGTGGGCTTCGGGCCGGTCGGCCGGCGTCGCCTCCAGGTCGTCCGGGCGGACGAGCACGTCCACCTCGGCCCCCTCGTACTCGTCGCCCAGGCCTTCGACGACGGCTGCCTCGACGGTGCCGATCTCCGTCTCGACGGCGCCGCGACGCAGGTGGCCGGAGACGAACCCGGCCTGGCCGAGGAACTCGGCGACGAACCGCGATTCGGGCTGTTCGAAGACCACCTCGGGCCGGTCGACCTGCTGGACGCGCCCGTCGCTGATGACGGCCACGCGGTCGCTGATAGAGAGGGCCTCCTCCTGGTCGTGCGTGACGGAGACGGCCGTGACGCCGGTCTCTTTGATGATCTGCCTGACCTCCTCGCGCATCTCCTTGCGGAGGCTCACGTCGAGATTCGAGAAGGGTTCGTCGAGCAGGAGCACTTCGGGTTCCGGAGCGAGCGAACGGGCGAGGGCGACGCGCTGGCGTTGCCCGCCCGAGAGGTCGTCGGGGCTGTGGTCCCAGTAGTCGGTGAGGCCGACGAGCTCGAGCAGTTCGGCGACGCGTTCGTCGACCTCGCGGCTCGGTCGGTCGGCGATGCCGAACCCGACGTTCTCGCCGACGGTGAGGTGGGGGAAGAGCGCGAACGACTGGAAGACCAGCCCCACGTCGCGCTCGTCGGGCGAGACGAACGTGTCGGGCCCGGCGACTGGCGACTCGCCCACGCGGATCTCGCCGGCGTCGGGTTCGTCGAGCCCCGCGAGCAGGCGAAGCGTCGTCGTCTTCCCGCAGCCCGACGGGCCGAGCAGCGTGAGCAGCTCGCCCTCGTAGACCGACAGCGAGAGGTCGGCGACGGCCGTCTCGGACCCGAACGAGCGCGTAACGCCGTCGAGTTCAAGCACCGGGCTGGCCGGCCTGGAATCGCCGGTCTCTCTGGCCCGACTCCGGACCGAGGTGATCGTCCGCTCGCTCATCGACTCGCCGTTGTCGCCAGCGCTACTTATGCCCTCCCAAGCGCGCTCGCCGTCCTCGTCGCGCTCTCCGTCCCCCTCCGACTGACTGACCGTCATCGTTCACCCCCTGCGAGGATGACGGCCATCGACAGCGCGGAGACGGCGACGAGCACGAGCGCCGGCACGGCCGCCTTGCCGTAGAGGCCGGCCTCGCGGACGCGCCAGATGTAGGTGACGAGCGTGTGCCCGAAGCCCGTCGGGCGCAGCAACAGCGTCGCAGGCAGTTCCTTCATCGTCGTCAGGAAGACGAGCGCAGCGCCGGCGGCGACGCCAGGCCCGATCAGCGGCAGTGTCACCGAGCGGAACGTCCCGAGTCGGGAACGACCCAGGACCCGCGAGGCCTCCGTGAGTCTGCCGTCGACCTGCTGGGTCGAGGTGCGTATCGACCCGACCGCTTGCGGGACGAACCGGACGACGTAGGCGAACACGAGCAGGGGGAGCGTCTTGTAGACGGCCGGGACGACTTCGAGGCTGAAGCGGATGAGCGCGATGCCCAGGACGATGCCCGGCACCGCGTAGCCGACGTAGGTGAGCCGGTCGGCGAACCGCGCCAGCCAGGAGTCGCTGGCGGCCGACCGCAGGGCGACCGGGAGCGCGACCAGGACCGACGCGCCGGCGGCCATGAGCGCCACCTTCACCGAGTTCTCGGCGTAGCTCCACGAGAATGCGAGTCCGCCCGTCTGGTAGCCGGGGCCGCCCTGCGTGAGCCAGAGGACGAAGATCCAGACCGGGAGGGCGATGGCCGCGAGGAAGACCGCGGCGGGCACGAGGAGCGCGGGGTAGCGCCACTTGCCGAGGCCGAGTTCCACAGCGCCGCGATTGCCGCGACTCTCGTAGGCGCCCTCCTCGTCGGCACCGATGCGGGACTCGACGGCGAGGATGACCGCCGTCACGGCGACGAGCTGGAGCGAGAGCAACACCGCGTAGGGGCGCATGAACCCGGTGTAGCGGGCGTAGATGAACTGCGTGAACACCTGGACGCGCATGAAGTTGGGCGTCCCGAAGTCCGCGAGGGTGTAGAGCGCGACCAGGAGCGCGCCGGCCGCGACGCCGGGGAGGATCTGCGGGAGGGTCACGCGGCGGAAGGCCTCCCATCTGGAGCAATCGAGCGTGCGCGCCGCCTCGACGAGCGACGCGTCGAGCGACAGGAGGGACGCGCGGGTGGTGAGGAAGACGTAGGGGTAGGTGTACAGCGTGAGCACGAGCGCGGCGCCGCCGAAGCCGTAGATGGTCGGCATCGAGAGCCCGACCGGGTCGAGGACGTGGGAGAGCGCGCCGCGCGGCCCGAACGCGGAGATGGCCGCGAACGCGCCGAGATAGCTCGGCATCGCCAGCGGGACCGCACAGAGGACTGTCCAGAACCGACGGAACGGGATGTCTCCCTGCACCGTGAGGACGGCCATCCCGACGCCGAGGACGATACTCGCGCCCGTGACGACGGCGACGAGCGCCACGCTGCGCACGAGCACCTCGATGGTGGTCGCCTGGGTCGTCAGGTCGACGGCCTCCCAGCCGAGGTCCGCGGCCTCGACGGCGAGCCAGGCGAGCGGTGCGACGAGCGCGAGCGCGATGAGCGCGGCGACGAGCGTCAGGTTGGTGCCGACCGGGCCGTCGTCGCCGACCAGTCGTTCCCAGAGCCGGTGCTGCCGGCCGACGCTCGATTCGCCGCGCTCACCGCTGCTCATCCGGAGACGCCGGCCTCCTGCATCAGTTCGAGCGTCGGCCCGAGGTTCGACAGCTCGGAGAGGTCGATGTCCGGCGGGCTCAGTTCGTCGATTGTCGGCAGGCCACCCACCGGCTCCACGTCGGGGATCATCGGGTAGGCGAAGCTCCTGGTCGCGAAGAACTCCTGGGCCTCCGCCGACAGGAGGTGACGGACGAAGGTATCGACCAGGTCACCCTTGCCGGTGCCCTGGACCTTGAGCGTCCCGGCGATGTTGACGAGCGCGCCGGCGTCGCCCTCGGTGAAGGCGAGGTCGATCGGCGGGTCGTCGCGCTGGTTCTTGACGCGCATGGCGTAGTAGTGATTGGCGAAGCCGGCCTGGAGCGCGCCGTCGGCGACCTGACTGGAGATGACGAACTCGTTGGGAAACCGCTCGGTCCCGGCACTCTTCATGGACTCCAGCCACTGCCGCGTGGCGTCGTCGCCCTCGATTAGGCGCATCGCGGTCACGAACGATTTGAAGGCGCCGTACGTGGGCGCCCAGCCCATCGATCCCGCGAAGTCGGCCTCCGGGAAGTCCATCACCGAGTTCGGGACGTCGTCCTCGCTCACCTCGTTCGTGTTGTACGGCACCGCTCGCGCGCGGCCGGCGACGCCGACCCAGGCGTTGTCCTCGCCCGTGAACCGCGAGGGGACGGGTTCGACCACCTCCTCGCCGAGCGGTTCGTACGCGCCCTCGTCGGCGACGAACCCCAGCGAACTGGCGTCGATAGACCAGAACACGTCGGCGCGGGTCTCCCCGGCCTCGGCCTCCTCGACGATAGTCTGGGCGTGCGAGGAGGAGGGAGCGGCGTTGGACGAGACGGAGAAGTCATCGTAGAACTCCTCCAGCAGGTCCATGAACTGGTCGTAGATCCCGCCCTCACCGCCGCCGATGTACACGTTCAACGACCCCGAGAGGCTCGGGAGGTCACGGATCGACGTTCCCCCCGGCGCGGGACGACCCTCCAGGATCGCACCAGACCCGCGGAACGCCGAGAGGTCGGGTATCTCTCCGGGGACCTGTGACCCGCCGTCGCCGCCGTCCGACCCGTTCTCGGCGGCCGTGTCCGTCCCGTTCCCGCCCGGTGAGAGCGAGCAGCCCGCGATGGCCGCCGTCGACCCCGCTGCGACTGTCTTGAGCAACTGTCGACGTCCGAACCGCGTGTCCTTCGTCATGTGGTTTAGGGCTACCTAAAAGAATAAAAACCTCCCGGTTTCGGCGCGAGTCGCGGCGCGGTTTCCGGGTCGAGAAGGTGTTGACGCTCAGTCGTCAGTTGCGGCAACGCCGACGTCCGCGCGGTCACCGCCGCCGTCGCCGAGCGCGTCGAGGCAGTCGAGCCACTCCAGCATGTGTTCGCCGACGTACGTGAGGAAGGCGCCGTTCTCGTAGTCGTACGCGCCGCCCTCGAAGTCGGTTTCGGCGAGTTCGCGGGCCATCGCCTCGAAGACGCCCGCGAACGTATCCGCGTCGCTCCCCGCGTCGTCCACCAGTTCCCAGACGTGTTCGTTGAGTTCCAGCCCGGGCACCTCGTTGTTCAGGTCGCCGAACGTCGAACGCGGGGCCTTGTTGTGCTCGCACAGCGGCGCGCCGTTGTAGATCTGTTTGTCGAGCACGTCGCAGGCCCGCTTGAGGAAGACGCCGCTCCAGATGTCGTCGAACCGGCCCACGTCCCAGGGGTTGTCGTCCATCGGGAGCTGGTAGAACGCGGGGATCACCTCGCGGCGGAAGGCGAGGTTCATCGAGCAGACGGTGAGGTACTGCCCCTCGCGAGCGACGAAGTCCTCGTCGAAGTCCTCGGCGGTGAGTCGCGTCTGTGCCTGGCCCTGCAGGTCGCCGTCCATCAGAATCCGCACCGCGTCGAGGTCGGGGACGTTCGTCCACAGCCCCTGCGAAGCGACGATATCGTCGACCCGAACCGGCTCGGTTTCGACCGCTTCGTCCATCGCGGCATAGGGGTAGCCCCGCGGGTAGAGGTCGTGGTCTTCGACGTTCTGGTAGAGGACGTTGACCCAGCGCTCGTCGGAGGCGACACCCGTAATCTCCCCCTCGAAGGCGAGGTTGTCGAGGTGACGACCGAAGAAGTCGTACTCGGGTTCCGGCAGCGTGTCGTCGTCGATGAAGAAGCCGTACTCGTAGTCGCCGGCCCACATGTACAGCAGGCCGAAACTGGTCTGGGCGTGACTCGCGGCGGGAACGAGGTGCCCGTACTCCGCGATGCCCTGTCGCTGGTACCACTCCTCGCGCGCAGCCTCGTCGAAGACCTCGCCAGACAGCCCCTCTTCGTCCAGCATTGCGGCCATCGCCGCTGTGTCACAGAAGTCCTCGGTGACGAGGACGACCTGGAGCCTGTCGGTGTCGAACCCGTGTTCACGCGCGTTCTCGGCGTATGTCCGAACGCACTCGTACTCGCGGATGGTCGGTACGACCACGCAGATGTCCCGTGTCATGTCCGTCGTACTCCCCACTCTTTAGGTCGCCCTAAAATAACTGTCGTTGTCGGTTCGCTGGCGGTGTGGGGCCATGCTGGGCCAGTCGGCGATGCTGTCAGTCGAGAGTTGGGACCGGTCGTCGCAGCCGACCACGGATCCGATTACGGCCTGTAGGCCTGATACCCACGTGGGAACGAAAACCACGATCGGATGTGACACGGGAAACCGGGATTGCGGTGTTTGGGGGCTATCTGGTCGCCCGACCGGGCGGTCGAAACGGGTAGAGACACCGACACTACTGGGAGATTATGTAAGAGGAAGAAGGAGAACTATTAACCCCTTTCCACGGGCCACCTTAGAGTACGATGACGAACAGATCCGAACGGAGGCGCCCGACCGAACGATGAATCTGGACGGGCAGACCTGTCTGGTCACGGGGAGTTCACGGGGGATCGGCCGCGGAATCGCCGAGGATCTGGCCGCCCACGGAGCGACGGTGGTGGTGAACTACCGCTCGTCCGCCGCGGAGGCAGCGGCGGTCGTCGAATCCATCGAAGACGACGGGGGCTCGGCGGTCACCGCGCAGGGCGATGTCTCGTCGTTCGACGATGTCGAAGCCATGCGAGCCGAGATACACGACGCCGTCGGTCCGATCGATGTGCTCGTCAACAACGCCGGGATCACCGTCGACAAGAAGTTCGAGAACATGACTCGGGAGGACTGGGAGTCCGTGATCGACGTGAACCTCGGCGGCGTCTACAACTGCACGAAAGTTTTCTACGACGACATCCAGGCGGCCGACCACGGCCGCCTGATCAACATCTCCTCGGTCGTCGGTCAGCAGGGCAACTACGGCCAGGCCAACTACGCGACCACCAAATCTGGGATGTTCGGGTTCACCCGGACTATCGCGCTCGAACTCGCCTCGACCGGCTCGACCGCCAACTGCATCGCGCCGGGGTTCGTCAAGACCGACATGCTGGAGGAAGTGCCCGAACGTGTCCAGGAGAAGATCCTCCGAGACATTCCACTGAACCGCTTCGCGACGGTCGAAGACATCTCCTCTATCGTCACGTTCGTCGCGAGCGAGTCCGCGAGCTACATGACTGGCCAGGTCCTCGGCGTCAACGGCGGCATGGAGTGGTGACATGAGTCAGGAAGAGAGCGACACCCAGTCGGCTGCCGACACTGACCCAGCCGAAGCGGACACGGCTGAGTCACCGGTCGAGGAACTCCGCCGTCGCCGCGAGAACTCGCGCAAAGGTGGCGGCGAGGCCCGCATCGAGCGCCAACACGAGAAGGGGAAGATGACGGCCCACGAGCGCGTCGAGTACCTCCTCGACGACGGGACGTTCACCGAGATCGACCCGTTCGTCGAGCACCGCGCCACCTCGTTCGGGATGGACGAGAAGGAGTTCCCCGGCGACGCCGTCGTCACGGGCTACGGCGACGTGGACGGCCGGAAGATCTTCGTCTTCGCCCACGACTTCACCGTCCTCGGTGGGTCGGTCGGCGAAGTCGTCGCCGAGAAGATCTCCAAGGTGATGGACCGGGCCATCGACAGCGGCGTCCCCGTCGTGGGCCTCAACGACTCCGGCGGCGCGCGCATCCAGGAGGGCGTCGACTCGCTCGTCGGCTTCGCGAAGATTTTCCGGCGTAACACCGAGGCATCGGGCCTCATTCCACAGATTTCGGCTATCATGGGGCCCTGTGCCGGCGGCGCGACATACTCGCCCGCGCTGACGGACTTCACGTTCATGGTGCAGGACACCTCGCACATGTTCATCACCGGCCCGGACGTCATCGAGACGGTCACCGGCGAGCAGGTGTCCAAGGAGGAACTCGGCGGCGCGGGCTCACACTCCTCGCGCTCGGGTGTCGCGCACTTTTCCTGTCCCTCCGAGGAAGACGCCCTCGACCGGATCCGCCGGTTGCTCTCCTACCTCCCGCAGAACAACATGGAGGACCCGCCCCGGGTCGCCTCGTGGGACGACCCCGACCGCGAACTGGACGACATCACCGACATCGTCCCCGAGGCACCGCGCAAGCCGTACGATATGACGAAGGTCATCGACCGGGTGCTCGACGAGGATTCGTTCTTCGAGACCCACGCCAACTGGGCGCGCAACGTCGTGACCGGCCTGGGACGCATGGACGGGCGCGTCGTCGGTATCGTCGCCAACCAGCCCCGTGTGAGCGCGGGCACCCTCGACATCGACGCCTCCGAGAAGGCCGCGCGGTTCGTCCGCTTCTGTGACTCGTACAACATCCCCATCGTGACGCTGGTGGACGTGCCCGGGTTCATGCCCGGGACGGACCAGGAACACGACGGGATCATCCGCCGGGGCGCGAAGCTCATCTACGCATACGCCGAGGCGACGGTGCCACTGCTCTCAGTGGTCGTCCGCAAAGCCTACGGCGGCGCGTACATCGTCATGTCCTCGAAGTACCTCGGCTCGGACGTCAACTACGCCTGGCCGGCCTCCGAGATGGCGGTGCTCGGCCCCCGCGGCGCGGTGAACATCCTCTATCGGAACGAACTCCAGGCGGCAGACGACACCGAGGCCAAACGTCAGGAACTGATGGACGAGTTCCGCGAGGAGTTCGCACACCCCTACGGCCCGGCCAGACGGGGCTATCTCGACGACGTGATCGAGCCGAAAGACACGCGCAAGCGGCTGATAGCTGACCTCGAGATGCTCGAACGCAAACGCGAGGACAGCCCGCCGAAAGACCACGGGAACATCCCACTGTGACCATGGCAGAGGCACAACTCGACGAGGAGGCGACGGCCGAGACCGCGGACGGGAGCGAAAACAACGGGGCCGACAGCGTCACGGTCGCGGTCGACGGTGAGGGTGTCGACCTGTCGATTCCGGCCGACGCCGACGGTGAGGAGGCGGCTGCCATCGCGACGGCGGTCGGCGCACACCTCCACGACCGCGCGGTCGCTGCTGCCGCTGCCGCCGAGGACGACGACCCCGAGCGCGTCGACGCGTGGACGCTCGCGGGGCGGATGCAATCCGTCGGGCGCAGCCGCTGGCCCGACGACGTGGAGAGAGGCAACGAGTGGAAGGCGGCTGCGCGCTCGTTTTACTGACAGGGTCGCGGCCGTCAACCCGCTGCGACCGGAGAAAGCCGCGATCTCTCAGATATCGTCGCTGTCGAACCGGAGATAGGCCAGCGTTACCGGCACGAGAGCCCAGAACAGCACGACGAGCACGCCGAACACGGGATGCTGGTGGGCCGGTGGCGACGACGGCACTGATCCCGCGGCGAAGACGCCGAGCACCTGGTCGGCCGAGTCGAGGACGGCCCCACCGGCGTTGCGGATCCCCGAGAAGGGCGTGAGGTTGTTCCACACCTCGATGGTGTCGTCCGGGATGGTCGGCGCGCCGACGCCGTCGAGCGCGAGGTTGAGCAGGCTCGGGAGCAGCGACCAGAGCTGGAAGACGAACAGCGCGAACGCGCCGAACGCGGCGGTCGAGGAGACGGTCGTCGAGTCCGACAGCGCCGAGAACGCGACGGAGAGGCTGGCGAAGATCACGATCGCCGCGAGCAGGCCGAGGAGGCCGACGACGAGCTGGGCGAGATCCGGTGACGCGCCCAGCACGACAGCGACGAGCGTCGAGAGGAGGACGCTGACGACGGTGACCAGGCCGACGACCGCCGTACGGCCCAGCACGGAACCGTAGACGACGTCGAACCGGGAGATGGGCAGGCCCAGCAACACCGTGAGTTCGCCGCTGACCCACTTGTCCGAGATGGCGTCGTGGCTGATGGTGAGCGTGACGACCGTGACGAGGAAAAAGAACGTCGCGACCAGCGGCGCGACGAGGTTCAGGCCATTGGCCGCAGCATCCCCGCCGAGGTAACCGATGCCGACGGCGATGAGGACGAAGAGGGTCCCGATGTAGTAGATCTGGTTCTCGCGGAGCGAGTCGTAGAAGTCCTTGCGCGCGACCAGGCGAAGGCGGTCGGTCATGCGCCACCCTCCGTGTACGCCGCGAAGATGTCTTCGAGCGAGGCCTGACTCGTCTCGACGTCCTCGACAGTCGTCGTTTCGACGCAGCGGTGGACGACCGGGCCCTTCGCAGGGTCCGCACAGGAGACATCGAGCGCCGAGTCCTGCACCGTCACCTCACGGACGCCGTCGATGGCCGAGATGGAGTCCGGCAGCGTCTGCGGGACCGTCTCCAGGTCGACCGTCATGCGGTCGGTCGACCCGGCGGCCTCTCGCAGGCCGTCGAGCGTGTCGACGGCGACGAGGGTCCCGTTGTCCAGGATCCCCACGCGGTCGGCGACCGCCTGGACCTGTTCGAGGATGTGCGACGAGAAGAAGACCGTCGCGCCACGGTCCTGTTCCTCGCGGACTACCTCACGCATCATCCGCGCGCCGTTGGGGTCGAGCCCCGTCGTCGGTTCGTCGAGGATGAGCAGGTCCGGGTCGCCAACGAGCGCCATCGCGAGCATCAGCCGCTGGGCCATCCCCTTCGAATAGCCCGACACCGAGCGGTCCGCGGCGTGGGCGACGCCCGTGCGCTCAAGGAGCGTCATCACGTCGGCGTCGACGTCCTTCGACTCGGCAGCGAACTCGACGTGTTTGCGGCCGGTCATCTCGCCGAGGGCGCCGAAGCCGTCGGGGAGTACGCCCGTCCGTTTGCGGATGGCGACGCTCTCCTCGTCGATGTCGTGGCCGAGGGCCGTCCCACCGCCATCGGTCGCTTTCACGTAGCCGAGAATGATGTCTATCGCCGTCGATTTCCCGGCACCGTTCGGACCGAGAAACCCGAATACTTCGCCGGACTGGACCGTGAGGTCCAGGTTCTGGAGGGCCGTGACGTCACCGTACCGTTTGGTGACGCCGGCGAGGTCAATCGCTGTCACGTTTCGCTGACTCTCGGCCGTGAGACAAAAACGTTCGTGCTCGCCGTCGGTTCACGCGGCAGATCCGGCAGAAATCACCCCTCCTGAGAGTTCGTAACACGGCGATCTTTCAGGATAGAACGCGACTGCACGGTACTTTAGGGCCACCTAAAGTTCGTAACGACTTTATAGAGTTAGGTTGGCCTAAACCACATGGGCGACGTACCGCAGCGAACGAGGAGACGGTTCCTGGTCGCGGGGGCTACCGTTGCTGGTGGGCTCGTGGCTGGTTGTACCGGGAGCGGTGGGGACGGAACGCCGAGCGAGAGCTCGGGTGGTGATAGCGACGCAACGCCCACGGAGATCCCCGACGAAACACCGACGGCTACTCCGGTGGTCAGCGGGACTGACGCGGCCGATGACCCGACGCCGACCCGGACGGCGACCGCGACGCAGTCGCACGAAGCCGAACCGCCCTACACTGCATCACTCTCGCCGGTCGGCGAGGTGACCTTCGAGGAGGAACCCGACTCCCTGTTCACGTTGCTTGGCCACCACAGCGAGATGGCGCTTCTGCTCGGCAAGGGCGACGCGGTAAACACGACGTACGCGCCGAGCTACGTCGACTCGCTCGTCGGGGCGTTCACACCCAGACTCGACGGCGTCTCCGTCGACTGGGGCGACCTCCCGCGCTCGTGGGGGATGGACAAAGAGGGGGTCTACGAACTCGACAGCGACGTTCACCTCGCCGACCCCGCGCAGGTCGTGACGATGGAAGGATGGGACGCCGCCGACGTGACCGAACTGGCCGAGTCGGTCGGCCCGTACTTCGGCAACAGTCTCAGTGGCAGCCACGAGAGCCCGCCCCAGGCCTACGTCGGTGCGTACGAGTACTACGGGCTCTGGGAGATATTCCGGCGAGTCGCGGTCGCGCTCAACGAGACTGCCCGCTACGAGGCGCTGGCGACCGTCCGGGAGGATGTCCTCGCGGCCGTCGAGTCCGGACTGCCGCCCGAGAGCGAGCGGCCGTCGGTCGCGATGGTCCTCCCGTCGACGAGCGACGACACGATGTGGGCCTATCAGACGAACGCTGCGGGCTACTACGCCGCCCACACCCGGCCGTTCGGCGCCGGTGATGCGGTCGCCGCGGCCGACATCGAGAACGGCGCGCAGATCGACGCCGAGGGGCTGCTGTCGGCCGACCCCGACGTGCTCATTGTCCTCGGCGGCCTCGTCGATTACCACGATATCGACGCGGTCCGCGACTCACTGGCTGACGACCCCCTGGCGAGCCAGGTCACGGCCGTCGACGGGGGGCGGGTCTACGCCCAGGGCACCCGTCATCAGGGGCCGCTGGTGAACCTCTTCCAGCTGGAAGCCACGGCGAAACAGCTCTACCCCGACCAGTTCGGCCCGTGGCCAGCGTATCAGAACGGCGACCCCTACCCCGAGAGCGCCGCCGACGAACGACTGCTCGACTACGACCGCGTTGCGGCCATCATCAACGGAGACTACTGACATGACCGACGACACCCAGACGACCGCATCGAGCCGACCGACCGACGACACCGCAGGAGAGGGAGCAACCGACGACACCGCTTCGACGCGACGGACCGTGCTCCAGACGAGTGCCGCGTTGCTAGCCGGCGGCGCCCTCGCGGGCTGTTCCGGCGGCGGTGAAGACGCGACCGAGAGCGAGCCGTCCGCTGACACCACCCCGACCGAGACGCCCGAGACGACCCAGACTCTCACGGCGACCGACGCACCTGGCGCTACGCCCACCTCGACGCCAGCCGGTACCGACGCGGCCACCGAGACGCCGTATTCTGTCTCGATGGCTCCCGTCGGTGAGGTCACCTTCGAGTCGGTGCCCGAGACGTGGGTCGCGAACAACGGGAGCTGGGCGGACATGGGCATCGCGCTCGGGCTCGAACCCCCGGAGGGCGTCTGGCTGACCGGGCGCTATCACACGCAGTACTACGACGATATCCCCGGGCTGGCGGTCGACACAAGCGAGATGGTATCGCTCTATCAGGACGGCCTCAACAAGGAGCTGTTCCTCGATATCGACGCCGACGTCCACGTGATGGACCCGAACTTCGTGACCAACCGGTTCGGGTGGGACGACTCCGATGTGGCGGAGATCGAATCGGAGGTCGCCCCCTTGTTCGGCAACTGCATCTACGCGCAGCACTACCCCTGGCACGACGACTACCGCTACTACACCCTGATGGAGGGCTTCGAGAAGCTCGCACAGGTGTTCGGCCGGACCGACCGTTACGAGGCGTTCGAGGCCCTCCACGACGAGTTCCAGTCGAACCTCGCGCCGGTCGTTCCAGGAGCGGCGGACCGCCCGTCAGTGGGCGTCCTCTGGGGTGCGGGCGACCAGCCCGAGCAGTTCTACCCCTACGTCATCGGCGAGGGGACTGGCTTCAAACACCTCACCGACCTCGGCGTCAGGGACGCGCTCGCGGACTCGGACATCAAGGACTTCCACGCCAGTCGGGCGGCCATCGACATCGAGACGCTGCTCGAGGTCGACCCAGAGGTGCTGCTGCTGCGCGGATACGAGGCGATGAGCGCCGACGAGTTCCAGGACACCGTCGTCTCATTCCTCGACAGCCACAACATCGCGAGCGCGCTCAGCGCCGTCCAGAACGGCGAGGTCTACCGCGCTGGCGGGCTCTACCAGGGGCCGATCACGAACCTCGTCCTGACCGAACGGACCGCACGGCAGCTCTACGGCGCCGATGAAGAACTCTTCGACCGCGAGCGTGTCGTCGAGATCGTCGACGGGGACCTCTAACGATGGGTTCGACCACCGAGGCCGGAACCGACCGCGAGAGTTCCGGCATCCAGCGAGAGGATTGCGTCGAGCAGAGGGGGAGCGTCGAAGCACGGCTCCGGCGCGCTCGCGAACGGGTCACTGCGCTGACCAGCGAGGGTGGTGAGTTCGCTGTCGCGTGTCGGGAGAGTGGCGTGCGACCGACGCCGGTCACCGACGCGACGTTCGACACCTACGTCGACGCGGAGCGCGCTCGCGAGGCTGCCAGGCGGTACCGGTCGGCCCTGCGCGGAGTCGATCCGGATCTGCAATCGTTCGACCTTGGGGTCTGTGACGCGGCCGGGTCGGACCTCTCCGTCTCGACTGTCCGGGAGTCGACCGACCAGCGCCGCGAGAACGGTTTGCCACGGTCGCGCCGGACCGCCACGGTCGCCGGCGACCGAAGCGACGAATGGATCCGGCTCGAGAACGGTCCAGTCGTCCACATCAGCGGCCCGGATTCGCCGCTCGACGACGAGCTAGTCGCAAGACAGATCAGGGCGAAACTCAACCGATGAACGAGGATACCGACGGCTCCGTGACTGACGGGACCGCGACTGATGGCCCTGCGACCGACACGCCTGCGACTGACGGAGTCGAACATCCTGACGCTGTCGTCGTCGGCGGCGGCCCAGCCGGCTGCGCGGCGAGCCTGTTTCTCGCCCGCTACGGTCTCGACACGGTCGTCTTCGACAGCGGGACTGCCTCGCTCGACCGCTGTGCGTTCCTCGGGAACTACCCCGGCTTCCCCGCCGGGATCGATGTCGATACCTTCCAGACCCTCCTCACCGACCAGATCCGCGAGTCCGAGGCGACTCTCGTTGCGGAACTCGTCGAGCGTATCGACCGCCCCGGAGACGGTGAGGTGAACGAACCCGACCACACTGACCCGGAAAGCTCCGAGAGATTCCGCGTGGAGACAGCGGACGGCCGCGTGGTCACCGCCGAATACGTCCTGGCGGCGACGCGCTACGGCGGCGAGTACCTCCGGCCACTCGGCGGAGCGACGATGTTCGAGACCCACGAGCACGACGGCGAGGAACACGAGCACTTCGACCCCGACTACCCCGACGCGGATGGCCGGACGCCCATCGATGGCCTGTACATCGCCTCGCCTGCGGGCCAGCGCGACGCGCAGGCAGTCGTCGCGGCTGGCCGCGGTGGCAACGTCGCACGTGCGCTCCTCGAAGACCACCGTATCGCCGCAGGGTATCCCTCCGACCTCGCGATACACTACGACTGGCTGCGCCCCGAGACGGAGTTCGAGGGCGCGTGGGCCGACCGGGACCGCTGGCGAGAGTGGTTCGACGACCGCGTACCCGACGACTGCGAAACCGACGACGACCGGCTCGCAGAGTTGCGAGAGCAGTACATCGACGACGCGTTCGCGACGCGACGTACCGAGGAGGACGTCGCCGACCTGACCGACCGTGCTCACCGCCGTCTCGTCGAACACGTCGATGACGACATCGTGCTGGAACGTGCCGCGCAAATCCGGACCGAGCGGTCGGGCTCGACAGCTGCTACCGAACGCACCGCGACGGCCGACGATCCGAATCGCAACAAATAAAAAATGTTTAGGTATACCTAAAAACACCATGGCCGAGCAAGTCGCTGCGGGAACGGAGGAGGTGGCCGCGGAGCAGCGGTTCGAGTGGGTCGACCGGTCGCTCGTTTTGATGTGTCTCGGGAGCCTCGCGGTCGTGCTCGTCGGCGGGTTCGTCCAGACGCGGTTCGGCACGTACGACATGACGTGGGAGCAGTCGTGGCGCGCGGTCAGCGACCCTGCCGTCGTCGGCAACTGGGCGGTCTGGGAAGCGTTCCTGTTCGGCGGCGAGCTGCCGGATAGTGTCGGAGTCGAGAGCCGGGTCGTGTGGGCGTATCGTATCCCGCGCGTCTTCGTCGCCGTGCTCGTCGGCATGAATCTCGCCGTCTCGGGGGCCATCTTCCAGGCCGTGACGCGCAACGAGCTCGCGAGCCCGTTCGTCCTCGGGGTCTCGTCGGGCGCGGGTTTTGTCATCCTCCTCGTGCTGGTCGTCTTCTCCGGTGCCACGCTCGTCGTCCCGTACGTTTTCGGCACCGCGGTCCTCGGCGTGTCCACGCTGTTGCCCGTCTTCGCCGCGATCGGCGGTATCGCCGCCTTCTTCGTGGTGTACGCCATCGCCTGGAAAAACGGTACGTCGCCTGTGCGGCTGGTCCTCGCTGGCGTCGTCGTCAGCACCGTCTTCATGTCCCTCCAGCGGGCGCTGTTCTATTTCGCGGGAGATATCACAGTCGTCCAGCAGGCTATCGCGTGGACCACGGGGTCGCTGAACGGCACCGACTGGGAGCAGGTCCGCATAGCGCTGCCGTGGACGCTCGTCGTGACGCTCGTCGTGCTGGTGAGCGCGCGCCAGTTGAACGTCCTCCTGCTGGGCGAGCGAACCGCGAAGTCACTCGGCATGAACGTCGAGCGAGTCCGCTTCGCTCTCTCGGTCGTGGCGGCGACGGCGGCCGCGGCCGCCATCGCGGTGGCCGGCATCGTCAGTTTCGTCGGGCTGATCGTCCCGCACATGGTCCGCAACATCGTCGGCAGCGACCACCGGCAGCTCGTCGTCGGCTGCCTGTTTCTCGGCCCCGCGCTGATGGTCGTCGCAGACATCGGCGCGCGGCTCGGTCTCCTCTTTGCTACCGGCGCCATGCAACAGGTGCCTGTCGGCATCGTCACCGGACTGATCGGTGGCCCCTACTTCCTCTACCTGATGCGCAAACAGGAGGCGATGGGTGAACTATGACCGGCCGCTGGCACGACCGACCGACGACGGGAGGACACCGATGACCGAAGACCGCGGCGACAGACTCGAACGACCGAGCGACCAGAGCGACGGAGACGTGCCGGATGCTGTGGCGGCAGCCGAGTCTGCCTCCGCACCCGAGTCAGACTCCACTAGCTCAGAGCCAGATGCGACAGCCCACGAGAACTCCGACCCGGAGAGCACCGCGTCGACCGATGCGACGACCTTCACTGCGGAGGACCTGGTCGTCGGCTATCCGGGGACGGACGAACCGGTCATCGACGGCGAGTCGGTCGTCGCAGCGCCCGGAGAAGTGACGGCGCTCGTCGGTCCCAACGGGAGCGGCAAGAGTACGATGCTGAAAGGTCTGGCCGACCAGATCGACGTCGACGAGGGGACGGTCCTGCTCGACGGCGAATCCATCGAGGAGTTCGGGTCCAAGGAACTCGCGCGGCGACTCGGGCTGCTCTCGCAGGAGAACGTCGCGCCGGGGAGTCTCGCGGTCGAAAAGCTCGTCCAGCACGGTCGCTACCCCCATCGCGGCTACTTCGACGGACTGACTGACGAGGACCGCGCGGCGATCGACCGCGCAATCGAACTCGCGGGCGTGGGCCACCTCCGCGAGCGCTCGGTGGACAGCCTCAGCGGCGGGCAGAAACAGCTCGTCTGGATCGCGATGGTCCTCGCACAGGAGACGGACGTTCTCCTGCTCGACGAACCGACGACCTTCCTCGACATGCACCACCAGCTCCAGGTGATGGGCATCGTCGAGCGACTGCGCGACGAGCGCGAAACGACCGTTGTGGTCGTCCTGCACGACGTGGAGCAGGCCGCACGGTTCGCCGACTACATCGTCGCACTCGACGACGGCGAGGTGTACGACTGGGGGCCGCCCGAGGACGTGCTCACCGAGGCGCTGCTCGCGGACGTCTTCGCCGTCGACGCGACCGTCAGCCACGACCCGCTTCGGGTGACGCCGCGACGACCGCTCGACGAGGACTGAGAGCGAGACTACTTCGAGGCCCGTCCGAACCGTCCGTCATCCTTCGCGCCCCGCTGCATCGTAACACCCACAATCCAGCCCTGTGAGCACGCATCCATGACAGTCGCAGTGATCGAAGCGTCGATGACGAAGTTCGGCGACCGCGACGCCTGGATTCAGGGGTTGCTCGCGGAGGCCGGCGAGAAGTGTCTCGCCGAGTCGGGCGTCGCACCCGACGAGGTCGAGCACCTCTACGTCTCGAACATGGCCAGCGGGGAGTTCGAGGGCCAGACCGGGATCATGAACGCGCTCGCCCACGACCTCGGACTCATGCCCGCCTACAGCGAGCGGGTCGACCAGACCTCCTCGTCGGGCGGCGCGGGGATCTACGAGGCCTGGCAGTCGGTCGCCGCCGGCGCGAGCGATATGACGCTCCTCGTGGGCGGCGAGAAGATGAATCACAGGACGACCGCTGAAGCGACGGACGTCATCGCCTCGATCACCCACCCCGCCGAGTACAAACACGGGATCACGCTCCCCTCCTTCGCGGGGCTGACCGCGCGCCACTACCTCGAACGGTTCGACGTGCCCCGCGAGGCGCTCGCGAAGGTTGCCGTGAAGAACCACAAAAACGGCGTCGACAACCCCCACGCCCAGTTCCGCGAGGAGATCGACGTCGAGACTGCCCTGAACAGCCCGATGGTCGCGGACCCGCTACGCCTCTACGACTTCTGTGGCATCACTGACGGCAGCGCGGCGATGCTTTTCACGACTGAAGAGCGCGCGAAGGAGATCACCGACGACTACGCCGTCGTGTCGGGCATCGACGGCGCGACGGACACCCACGTCGTCCACGAACGCGACGACCCGACCGTGATGGGCGGGGTCGTCGAGTCCTCGGACGGCGCGTTCGAGATGGCCGGGCTGGCGCCTGACGACATCGACGTGGCCGAACTCCACGACATGTTCACCATCCTCGAGTTCCTCCAGATGGAAGGCTGTGGCTTCGCCGAGCAGGGCGAAGCGTGGAAACAGGTCCAGGAGGGCCGCACCGAGATGGACGGCGAGCTGCCGGTCAACACTTCCGGCGGCCTCAAATCGAAGGGCCACCCCCTCGGCGCCAGCGGCGTCGCACAGGGGTACGAGATATACAAGCAACTGGTCGGCGAGGCTGGGTCGCGTCAGGTCGAGGCCGACACCGCGCTCGCCTGCAACGTCGGCGGATTCGGGAACTGCGTCATCACTACCATCATGGAGGCACGATAATGTCGTTCGACGCCTACGTCTGCGAGAACGGTCACGCATCGTACCCCGGACACACCCTCTGTCCGGACTGCGGCGAGACACAGACCGAAGCCATCGACCTGGCCGAGCGAACCGGCGAAGTCGTCACCTGGACGCACTCGACGAAGACGCCGCCGGGCGTCCGCGCCCCGAACACGCTCGCTATCGTCGAGTTCGACGTGGCCGAGCCTATCGCGGATCTGGCCCCCGACGCCGAGGACCCGGACACGTTCGTCCGCGCTATCGGGCAGGTCACGACCGACGACGTGGAGACTGGCGACGCTGTCGAACCCGTCTACGTCGAGGAGCTGCGCGACCCCGAGGTCGGGATCAAGGAACCGGCGAGCCAGGAGTGGGACGGCTACCGGTTCGACCCGGTCTGACCGCCCGAGGCTGCGTCTCGCGGGGACCGCCGGGGCCCGCGTCTCGCCGGTATCGCTGCGTCGCTTCAGCGTTCAGTTCAATCTGCGCGACCGACGGCCAGCCGTTCGCGGTCGTCGGTCTCTCCGCTCTCAGCGGGAGCCTCGGTCGATTCACTGGCGAGCGCGTCGATCCCATCGAGTACCGAGCGGAAGTCGTCGCCGTCCGCGTGGGGGAACACGGAGGCGAGGTCGCCGTCCTCGTAGACGGCGAGACAGAGGGCCGGGTAGACGATCCAGTCGCCTTTTTCACCGGTCTCCATCGAGTAACACTCTCGCGTGCCGAAGAACGGGCGTAGGCTCACGCCGCGGTCGGCGGCCCAGGCCTCGAACTCAGCGTAGCGGTCGCGCGCGCTGGTTTGCACCGAGTCACCGCGCTCGATCCGCTTGTCCCAGGTGTGGACGGCCGCTGCTTCGAGTTCGTCCTCGGCTTCGAGGTCTGTCAGTCTGTCCGTCAGTCGGTCGCACTGGCGCGCCGCGGGCTTCGGCAGGCTGTCCCTGACGTAGAGCTCGGCGCGCCTGTCCCCCGTCCGCTCGGTTGGCGTCATGGGCAGTTGGTCCGACGCAGTGGTGCATAATAAATCATTATGTTTGGCAAATATTATTTTTCGGGCTGTAGTCAGTCCTTCGATCCGGACAGGAGAGAGATCGGTCGAGAGAGGGCGAGCGGGGGTCAGGATCCGTCGGTCGGCGGGTCGCCGCTTCCGCCGGCATCGCTGTCCGTACTGTCTCCGTCACCGCTGTCGTCGTCCACATCGCTGTCGTTCGCTTCACCGTTGCTGGCGTTCCCGGTGTCGGCGTGGTCGTCGTCTATCTCGTCGTCGATCTGTTCGAGTTCGCTTTTGATCGTCCTGAGTTCGGCGTCGACGTCGACCTGGTCCGAGTTCTCGGGCGCACCGTCCGCGGTCGAGTCGTCCGCTCCCGCTTCCTCAGCGGCGGAATCCGATGTGGCCGAACTCTCACCCGCGGCTCCGTTCTCTCGGCCGGCCTCGCGGAGCCGCTGTTGCACTTCGGCGCGTAGCTCGCGCGCCTGGTCGAGCAGTTCTGCCGCCTCGGCCTCGTTCGGACGACCCTCGACGGCGTCCCGGAGGTCGACGAGCGCGTCGTCGAGCCGTTCGAGCGTCGTCTCGCTGACCGAGCGGGCCTGTTCCTGGATCCGACTGCTCTCCTCGCGCGCGGCGTCCGCGCCGTCCGCGAGTCGCAGCGCGCGCTGGAGCAGTCGGAGGGCGCGGATGTTCGTCTCGAGGACGAGGATCAGGCCGGGGATAGCCACCTCGCTCGTGAGCCGCCGGAGTTCCTGCGGCGTCGGCAATCGCGGGCCGTCCTCGGGAACCGGCGGCCCCATCTCGGATTCCAGTTCCCGGAGCGTCCGCACGAGGTCGGCCACAAGCCGCCCAAGATCCTCGTCTGAACCGTCGTCTGCCATGTTGGGACCTTCGCGCGGCGACGCAAAAAGCCCGGTGGCTCTCGTCCACATCACGGTCCCGAACTCCTAAGCCCCGGCAGGCGATAGTGAACTCGATGTCGACGGACGCCGCCTGGGTCGTGCTGCTCGTCGCCGGGCTCTTCGAGGCCGTCTGGGCCGTCGGGCTCGAACTCTCGGACGGGTTCTCGAAGCTCAGACCGACGATCGTGACCGTCGCGGCCATCGCCGTCAGTATGGTCTTGCTGGCCAAAGCGATCGAACAGCTCCCAGTCGGGACCGCCTACGCTGTCTGGACCGGAATCGGCGCCGTAACGACGGCCGCCCTCGGGATCTACCTCTTCGACGAGCCCGCGACGACAGCGCGGCTGTTTTTCATCCTCGTGATCGTCGCGGGCATCGTGGGCTTGCAGACCGTCTCGGCGGCGTAGACAGACCCGTGAGTGCAGGGCGATCCACCACCCGACGAGGAATCTTTTTGCGCGGGCCGCCCCGACCGCCGGTATGGTTTCCGAGATCTTCGACCCCGACCGGTGGGAGCCGGTCGACGAGTTCGACTTCCGCGATCTGACCTACCACCGCGCCGTCGATACTGCCGCGGTCCGCATCGCCTTCGACCGTCCCGAAGTGCGCAACGCCTTCCGCCCAGGCACCGTCGACGAACTCTACGTCGCGCTCGACCACGCCAAGCGCCAGCCCGACGTGGGCTGTGTGCTCCTCACCGGTAACGGCCCTTCTCCGAAAGACGGCGGCTGGGCCTTTTGCTCGGGGGGGGACCAGTCGGTGCGGGGCGACTCCGGGTACGAGTATCAGGGAGAGGACCGCGAGGCGGGAAGCGCATCGAACGAGTCGAGCGATGAGCGGAGCGAATCGGGAGACTGGGACCGTGAGACGGCCGCCGGCGTCGGTCGCCTCCACATCCTCGAAGTCCAGCGCCTCATCCGGCACATCCCCAAGCCCGTGGTCTGCGTCGTGCCGGGCTGGGCCGTCGGCGGCGGTCACTCACTGCACGTCGTCTGCGATCTGACCATCGCGAGCGACGAGCACGCGAAGTTCCTCCAGACCGACCCCGACGTGGCGAGCTTCGACGCGGGTTTCGGATCGGCGTATCTCGCACGACAGATCGGTCAGAAGAAAGCCCGAGAGGTCTTTTTCCTGGGAAAGACCTACGACGCCGCCGAGGCGGCCGACATGGGCATGGTCAACGAGGCCGTCCCGCACGAGGACCTCGAACCCGTCGCGCTGGAGTGGGCCGACCGGATCACCAGCAAGTCACCGATGGCGATACGCATGCTCAAGTACGGGTTCAACATGGCCGACGACGGCATGGTCGGACAGCAGGTCTTTGCCGGCGAGGCCACGCGTCTGGGCTACATGACCGACGAAGCGAAAGAAGGGCGAGATGCGTTCAACGAGGGGCGCGACCCCGATTTCGACGACTACGACTGGCACTACTGAGCGGGGTACCGGCCAGCGGCCACGCAGTCGGTGGTCGGCCAGCTCAGTCCTCCTGATACGCTTTCTGGAAGCCGCGGAACTCGGTCCGGGAGGTTTCTTCCTCGGCGAGGATTGTCACGGCGAGGTCCTCGGTGACGGGGTCGTTCGCCGCCTCGGCGGCGTCGATCAGGTCGCGGGACGTCGCGATAGCGTCCTCTTCGGCGTCGAGTACGCCGTTGATGACCGAGAGCACGTCTGTCGAATCCTCGGGTGGCTGGAGCGAGTCCTGATGGGCGGTGAACTCTGCCGACACCCGCGGGCGCGGGTTCGAGTTGTTCCAGTCGCTGGCCGAGCTTTCCCGCGTGGCCGAGCTCCTGCTGACTGTTCGTCTGCAGGCTCTCGTTTATCGCCTCGGCGCGGACGCTGTCGAGGACGATGCCGTTCGTCTGGTAGGTCATCACGGTCTCGATCTCGTCGCTGTCGGCCGTGTGCAGCAGTTCGATGACGGGGTCTGCTGACAGACGGTTGTGGTTTCAGCTCGCACCCCGGGGTGTGTTCCCCTGCTGTCGCCGAGCGCAGTCTCGACTCGCCGCGCCGCTCGTTCGCGTCGAACTGAAGCGCTTACGGTCCCGCCCGAGTGAGGGGGTGTATGGACGCGGACGACGACATCGATCCGGCCGAAAACCGAGAGGGGTGGGCCGAGCGCTCGGGGCAGTACTCGCCCGAGTACTACGCCGAAATCGGCCCGAACGAGGTGAGCGAGACGCTGGCGACAGCGCTCTCTTACTACGCCGACGAGTCCGCAGCGGTGCTCGAACTCGGTTGTAGCTCCGGCCGCCACCTCGCCGCCCTCCGCGAAGCGGGCTTCGAGAACCTGACCGGTATCGACCTCAACGACGAGGCGTTCGACGTGATGGCCGAGTACTTTCCGGCTGTCGCCGAAACGGGGACCTTCCACACTGGCGCCATCGAGGACGTGCTCCCGGAGTTCGACGACGGTGCTTTCGACGTGGTCTACTCGGTGGAGACGCTCCAGCACGTCCACCCCGAGGAGACCTGGGTGTTCGAGGCGGTCATCCGCGTCACCGACGACCTGCTCGTCACCGCCGAGAACGAGGGCAACAGCCCCCAGCGCGGTCGGGATGGTGCGGAAGTGAGTTTCGTCAACGACGACTTCCCGCTGTATCACCGCGACTGGAACGCCGTCTTCTCGGATCTGGGACTTGCGCAGCTGGTGTGTGAGCCGACGAGTCGCGACACGGTTCGGGTATTTCGGGTCCCCTGATCCGCGGCCCGCGACTGCGGATGCTAACTTTGACACTCGCGGCCCCCTGAGTGTCCGCCAATGTCGACAGCCGACGCGCAGGTCTCGAAGCGGCGGGCGTGGCTGATGGCCGCGCGGCCTCAGACGTTGCCCGCTGGCGCGGCACCGGTCGTCGTTGGGGCCGGCGTCGCAGTCCACGCAGGCGTGTTCGCGCCGCTTCCGTGGCTCGCGGCGCTGGTCGGAGCGCTGCTCATCCAGGTCGGAACCAACTTCGCGAACGACTACTACGACGCCGTCAAGGGCGCCGACACCGACGAGCGCGAGGGCTTTACCAGAGTCACTGCGGGCGGACTCATCGCCCCTGCTGCGGTCAAGCGCGCGATGATCGCGACCTACGGACTGGCCGTCGTCGTCGGAGTCTATCTCGTCGCCGTCGGCGGCGTGCCGATCCTCGTCGTCGGCCTCTCCAGCATTGCCGCGGGAGTCCTCTACACCGGTGGCCCCTACCCCTACGGCTACCGCGGGCTCGGCGACCTCTTCGTGTTCGTCTACTTCGGCGTCGTCGCGGTGACCGGGACGTTCTACGTCCAGGCCGTCGCCGCGGGTGGCTCCAGCCTCTTCCCGATGTGGGTGCCTGACGGGACCGTCACGGCTGCTGCCGTCACGGCGAGCCTCCCCGCTGCCGGACTCTCGACAACGATCCTGGTCGTCAACAACATCCGCGACAGGGAGACCGACGCGGCGGCGGGCAAACGGACCCTCGCAGTGATGCTTGGCTACGGCTGGAGCCGCGTCGAGTTCTGCGCGATGGTCGGGATGGCGTACGTCGTCCCCGTCGTCTTCGCGCTCGACCCCGCATTCGGTCTCCCGGCCCTCGCGCCACTGGCCTCCCTGCCGCTCGCGGCCGCTGTGACGCGCACGGTTCTGACCCGCACCGACGGCGAGGCCCTGAACCCCGCGCTCGAGCGGGTCGGTCAGACGCTGTTCGTCCACTCGATACTGTTCGCCGCGGGCCTGACGGCGCCGGAACTCCTTTCGCTATGACTCGGAAACGGTTCTCGCTTCCGCTCGAATCGCCGCTCTCGACGGCCGCCGGCAGTATCGCGGAGCGGGAGGGTTTTCTCGTCGAGTACGACCACCGCGACGTGACCGGCGTCGGCGAGGCGACGCCACTGCCGGGCTGGACGGAATCGCTCGCGGAGTGCGCTGCGGGACTCGACCGCGCGCTCGAAGCGGGCGCGGGCGGCGAACACAGCACCGGCCTGCTCGAACTCGACGCGAGCGAGTCGCCCGCGGCGCGACACGGCTTCGCGACCGCCCTGCTCGATGCCGACGCGCGCGCCGACGGGATCCCGCTCTATCGGTGGTTCCACGACCACCACCGCACCTCGGTCCCGGTCAACGCCACGGTCGGACACAGTGACGCCGAAGAAACTGTCGCGGCCGCCGAAGCGGCTGTCGACGCCGGCTTCGACTGCGTGAAATGCAAGGTCGGCGTGGCGGGCGTCGGGCTGGACCTCGACCGCGTTCGTGCGGTCCGCGACGCGGTCGGCGAGGACGTGACGCTCCGGCTCGACGCCAACGGTGCGTGGACCCGGGAGGAGGCCGCCCGGGCGTTCGTCGAACTGGCCGACATCGGTGTCGCCTACGTCGAGCAACCGCTCCCGGCCGACGACCTCGACGGACTGGCCGACCTGCGGGGCGGGGATGTGGGTGTCGCCGTCGACGAGACGCTCGCCGAGCACTCGATGGCCGCGGTGTTCGACGCGCGAGCCGCGGACGGAGTTGTTCTCAAACCGATGGTCCTCGGCGGCCCCGGTAACGCGCACACGCTGGCGATGCGCGCTCGCGACGAGGGGATCGAACCCGTGATCACGACCACGGTCGACGCGGTCGTGGCGCGCGCCGCCGCGGTCCACGTCGCCGCAGCCATCCCCGACGTGCGTCCCTGCGGTCTCGCGACTGCCGACCTGCTCGCCGAGGACCTGGGTCCGGACCCCGCGCCGGTTTCCGACGGACGGATCGCGGTCCCGCAGGAGCCCGGACTCGGCGTCGACCTCGCGGAGGAGTGGGCGTGACACTGCCGGACTCCGCGGCGTGGCCGACCGAGAACCCCGTTCCGGATCCGTCGGTCGACCTGCTCCAGCAGCGCGCGGCGGCGACGCCCGGTTCGACGGCAGTCGTCGATTCGACTGCCGAGCGTGAGGTCGATGGAGGTTCCGACGCGGGGGCCAGGCTGACCTACCGCGAGTACGACGAGCGCGTCTCAGCGGACGCAGCACGACTCGATGCGGTGGTCGATGGGAAAGAGGGCGACAGTCGCGTTGGACTTCTGTTCGGGACGCGACCCGCGTTCCCACGGCTGTACTTCGCAGTCCAGCGACTGGGCGAGACCGCGGTTCCGCTGAACCTCGCACTCGACGCGGACACGCTACGCTCACAGGCCGCTCGCGCGGCCCTCGACTGTCTCGTCTGTGCGAGCGAGACCGCTGATCTGGCCACAGAGGTGGCGCCGTCCGGCACGCCGGTCATCTCGGTCGACTCGACGGATCGTGACTCGGTCCGTTCGCTCGGTGACGTGTCCGGTGCCGAGACGGACGCCACACCAGACCAGTCCTCCGTCGCCGCGCGGGAACGGCCGCTCGACGACGACGCGCTCGTCATGTTCACCTCGGGAACGACTGGGGAGCCAGAAGGCGTCAGACTGACTCGGGGGAACCTGGTCGCGAGCGCGGTCGGTTCGGCCTATCGGCTCGGCGTCGAACCTGGCGACCGCTGGCTCGTCTGTCTCCCGACCTATCACATGGGCGGCCTCGCGCCGCTGGTTCGGTCGACGCTATACGGCACGACGGCGGTTCTCCAGCGCGAGTTCGACGCCGAGACGACGGCCGCGGTGATCGAGGAGTTCGGTGTTACCGCCGTTTCGCTCGTCCCGACGATGCTGACGCGCCTGCTCGACGCCGACTGGTCGCCGCCCGACTCGCTCCGGTTCGTCCTGCTCGGCGGCGCGCCCGCATCGGCCGACTTGCTCGACCGAGCGCTCGACCGCAGTGTGCCGGTGTTCCCGACCTACGGGCTCACGGAGACGACGTCCCAGGTCGCCACCGCAACCCCCGCGGAAGTCGCTGCCGACCCCGCAACGGTCGGGCGCCCGCTCCGCGGGACGGAGGTGTCAGTGTTGACCGAGGACGGGACGCCGGCCACGACGGGCGAGGTGGGCGAACTCGTCGTCGACGGCCCGACCGTCACACCGGGGTATCTCGACGCGGATCGGACTGAGGCGGCGTTCGGTCCCGGGGGGCTGCACACGGGCGACCTCGGCCGGGAGAACGAGGCTGGCAGGCTCTGGGTCGTCGGACGCGCCGACGACCTGATCGTCACCGGCGGTGAGAACGTCGCCCCCCAGCGTGTCGCCGAGGCTCTGGGAGCCCACCCCGCGGTCGCCGAGGTCGCCGTCGTCGGCGTCCCCGACGAGGAGTGGGGCGAGCGCGTCGCCGCGCTCGTGGTCCCCGAGGACGGCAGTGTGACCGACGACGTGACCGCGGCGGAACTGCGCGAGTTCGTCCGCGACGACCTGGCTGATTTCGCGGTCCCGAAGACGGTCGAGTTCACCGACTCGCTCCCCCGCACCGCGTCAGGCACCGTCGACCGCGAAGCCGTGGTCGCCCGACTCGAATCGGGTCAGGGGTGACGGCGGCGGACTCCCGCCGCGAGGTTTAATCCCGCTCGTCACCTACGCGGATCCGTGTGTACGCTCGTCTTCGCCTGGCAGGTGTTCGCCGACGCGCCGGTCGTTGCGGCGGCCAACCGCGACGAACGTCTCGACCGAGACTCCGAACCGCCGTCGGCCGTCGATAGCGAGCCCCGGGTCGTCGCGCCGACCGACACCGAGGCCGGCGGCACGTGGATCGGCTACAACGACCGCGGCGTCTTCGTCGCTATCACGAACCGCTGGACTGGTACCGACCTCGATGGCGACCGCTCGCGCGGTCTGCTCGTCCGCGACGCGCTTCGCCAGCACAGCGCCGAGGACGCGACCAGGCTGGTCGAGCGCGAACTCGACGACCGACAGTATGCGGGGTTCAACCTCGTTTTCGCCGACGAGCGTGCCGCACTCCTCGTGGAGTGGGACGGGGAGACGCGACGCGTCCGCAACTTCGATCCCGGAGTCCACGTGGTCGTCAACGTCGGCGCCGACGGCGACTACGCTATCCCACCCTCGCGGCCGGACGCAGGAGAGCGCCAGGCCGCCAACGCAGACAGCGTGGCCGCGGCCCTGCAGGTCGAACCCGGAGAATCGAGCACCGCGTGGCTCGACCGCGCGGCCGACGTGATAGCCGACCACGACTACGGCGTGTGCGTCCATGAGGAAGGGTTTGGTACGCGGTCGTCGTCGCTCGTCGCTATCGGGACTGAGGGGTCGCGCTATCAGTACGCGGACGGCCCGCCATGTGTGACTGACTATCAGGACGTCGACAGCCAAATTTAAACGGCGCTGACCCAGTACGTACGGACATGGCCGCTGCCGAGGACGACCTCAACGACGACGAGCGCGCGGGGCTGGAACTCATCCGTGAGACGGGTGGGATCCATCAGAGCGACTTCTGGAAGGAACTCGACGTGAGCTCACGGAAGGGGAGCCGCATCGCCGAGTCGCTGGCCGAAGACGACCTCATCCAGCGCGAGGATACGGTCTACAACGGCCACAACACGTACTACCTCACGCCCGCGCCTCGGGACCTGAATTTTTCACTGCTCATGGCGGGCGACCACCTCTCGCCTTTCATCGGTGACGAAGAGGTCGACGCCCACTCCGACACCTTCTCCCAGTGGGTCATGAACCTCGCCTACGAGGAGTAGGCCGCTGATCCTGTTCTCTGTGTTCTCGGGCCGCAGCAGCCATGCCTGGACCCGACTTCCGACCCGACGGCCCCGACTGGTGGCGTGTGGGAAACACTGTCGTTTGACCCTATGGGTACGGCCACGACGCGCCCGTGGCCCGACGAGTCGGCGGGACTGACCTGTTTGTCGGGAACGAACACGCGGCCGACCCCACCCGCTGCGACGGCTCGTTCGACTACGTCCTCTCGCTGACCGAGACTGTTCGGCCCGCGACGACCCACCACCGCCCGCTGGTCGACGGCGCTGGCAACGACTGGGCCGCGTTTGCGGCCGCAGCAGACACGGCGTGTCGACTGGTCGGTCGCGGGACGCTTTTGATCCACTGCGCACACGGAATCTCGCGGAGTGCGGTCGTTGCGGGGGTCGCAGTCGCCGCTACTGCGGGGCGCTCTCTCCGAGACGCGATGGAGAGCGTCCGAGCGGCGCGCCCACCGGCGACGGTCCACCCGGCGCTACGTGAACAGGCTGTCTGTTACCTCGCCGAGAAGTGAGTGCCGCGGACGCTCGGTCCGGTGGCGAGTCGGTCAGTCTTCGAGCGCGTCTGCGATACGGCCGAGCTCGCGGCGGACGTCGTGAACCTCGTCGCGGAGCTTCCGGATCTCGCGGGTCAGTTCCTCGTTGTCCGAACTCTCCTCGCCGCGGCCGCCGGGACCGCCCGGACCGCCCTGACCGCCGCCGGGACCCATTCCGCCGGGGCCGCCGCCCATCATCCCGCCCATCATCTGCGCGAACGGGTTGCCGCCACCGCCGCCCATGCCGGGGCCGCCGCCACCGCCCATCATCTCCTCCATGCGCTCCTCACGGCTCTTGCCTTCGCCGTCTTCGCCCTCTTCGGCGCGCTGCTGACGGATCTCCTCGACGCGCTCGCGGAAGGACTGGGTCTCCTCGTCGCCCTCGCTCTCGCCCGCATCTGCGTCGTCGGCGGGTGTCTCGTCGGCCGCCGCGTCACTCTCTGATGGATCGTCGTCTGCCATACTCCGGCTTGGCGGTCCCGTCCCTAAATGGTTGTCGTACGGGCCGACCCGCCCGTCCGCCGCCCGCTCCGCACGCCGCCCGCTCCGCACGCCGCCCGCGATCGGCCGACGACCCCGACCCGTGCTTGGCCGACGACCTCGAACCGTGCTTGGCCGACGACCCGACCCGTGCTTGGCCGACGACCTCGAACCGTGCTTGGCCGACGACCTCGAACCGTGCTCAGCCGAACGCCCCGAGGCTCGACTGTCGCTCGGGTCCGGTACCGCCCGATTCGAGGTCGTAGCCGACAAGGTCCCGCATATCGACCGCGTACGTGCTCCCGTCGGTGTCGAGGACCAACACGCGCCCCTGGGTCCCGCGGACGGTCCCGGCCGCGAGCGTCTCGCTGACCGGTCGGTCGGTGAGCGACAGGCCGTACTCGAAGTCGAACGTCTCGATCGGGTCGAAGTCGGCGAGCAGCGACTGCCAGGCCGCGTCGTCGACGGCTCGATGGATCCCCTCTATCTTGGTCGGGACGCGCACCCGGTCGCTGATCTCGGTCGCGATGTCGGCCTCGATCTGTCGCGCCACGCGCCCGTCCGTGACGGTTCTGAGATGGGCGCCGCGGTCGGCGCCTTGCTCCCGGAATCGTGTCTCCAGCCGCCACGAGCGTGTGACACCCACCTTGAACGTCGCTGGCGCGAACGCCGCCAGATACACTGCGTGTTCCTCTCGACAGGACTCAAGCGGGAGCGAACACTCGCCTGTACAGCGCGCGCAGGGCCACCGGTCCGTGTGCCGGTCGCAGTACGGAGCGCTGTCTCGGTCGCAGAACGTGTGCCCACTGTCGTCGTACGCACCGGCGCAGTGGCGCTCGCCGAGTCCGTAGTCGAGTTCTCTCCCTGCCGCGAGCGACACTCGCGATACGTCGCCGTCGCTGGCCACGAGCAGGGCTGGCTGCCCGTCGACCCCCGTGTCGTACCCGACGACTTGCACGGCTGCCGGTTGGCGACGGGTGAGTAAAGGCGTGCCGTTCCTCGGTATCGGTGGCCTCGCCCTACCCCTCGCGCTGGGCGAGGCCAACGAGGTGGCCGACCTCCTCGGCGATCAGTTCCTCGACGCCGAGTCGCACGGCGGCTTCGCTCCCCGGGAGGCAGAACACGACGCTCCCGTCGACGATGCCGGCCGTCGCTCGCGAGGCCAGCGCCATCGTCCCCACGTCCTCGTAGGAGAGGATACGGAACAGTTCGCCAAAACCGGGGAGTTCCTTGTCGAACAACGGTTCGACGGCCTCGACTGTCACGTCGTCGGGTGTGACACCGGTCCCACCGGTCGTGACGACGGCGTCCACGTCGCTACGGTCAGTGAGCGCGGCCACGACGTTCTGGATCCCGTCGAGGTCGTCGCGGATCACGTCCCGCGTCACGATGTCGTGCCCATCGCTCGCGAGCCTCGTCTGAATGACATCGCCGCTCGGGTCGTCCTCTCGCGTCCGCGTCGAGGAGATCGTAACGACTGCCACACCGACCTGCGTGGCCGTCGCACCATGGCTGTGCCCGTGGCTCGCGTGGTCATGCCCTGCGTGTTCGTGGCCTGCGTGGTCGTGGCCTGAGTGCTCGCTTCCTGTCTGTTCGTGGCCTGTGTCGTGGCTCGCGTGTTCGTGCCCGGTCTGCTCGTGTCCCGCGTGTTCGTGCCCGGTCTGCTCGTGGCTCGCATGCTCGCGGCCGTCCTCGGTTGCGGGGCCGGTATCCTGAGTGGGTGGCTCGCTGTCCTGGCTGGCTGCGTCGCCAGCGAGCGGATCGGTCGACGACGGACTGCTTTCCGCGTCCGTCTCGCCGGTGCCCGCGACGCTCTGTTCGGTATCGGCGTCTCCGGCGAGCGGGTCTGTCGACGCTCCCGCATCGTGGCGGTCCTGTGTGGCGGCCCGCGCTTTCTCCACCGGGTCTTCGATCGGCTGGTCGCGGGCGTCGTCACCCACGGTCGAGCCTCCGCTTTCACTCTCTTCGACGGACCCTCTGCTTTCCGTTCCGTCTTCGGAGCTCGGGCTTTCGGAGCTCTCGGGTTCTTTTTCCGACCCAGGACGCTCTGCGTCCGCTCGCTTCGGTTCCTCGTCGCCATCGTCTTCGTCGTCTCCGTCTTCGTCGTCTATCCCCCGGCTGGTGTCGCGGGACTGGAAATCGACCATACGCGGGCTACCGGCGGGACGCGTAAAAATCTCTGCGTGCGCTCGCCTGTCGACGGCAACACGGTTTCACTACTGTTTTGCCGGTCCCGTCCGAACTAACCCGCATGACCGGTCCACTGGTCGGTACCGCGAGACCCGGAGGCCAGCGATGAGCGACTCGTCGGTCGCAGATGCCGATGCCGATTCACGCTCTGAGGCCAGTGCCGGCACAGAGGAACACCAGCAGACCGACCGGACGGTCCCCGGTGCCCCGGCAGCGCCGGCGGCGAAGTCGTTCGACTGGCGTGGGTGGGTGCTCGTGGCGGCGCTCGTGTTCGCCCTGATCGTGATCCCCTGGTCTATTATCTACCTCCAGCAGGCACAGTCGTTCCTCGAGTCGCTCGGTCTCGGGCTCCGTGACGCGTATCTCGTGCTCCCGCTCATCCCAGCGATGGGACTGGGCGCGCTCGCAGTCTGGTCCGCGGTGGCGAGCCGTCGGGACCGCGCGGACCAGCAGTGAAACTAACGCAGGAACACGTGGTTCGGTGACGAGCGTGCACCCGAAGCTGACACCCCTATCCTCAGTCGCTCCCTGTGTCGACTCCGAGCTACACGTTCAGGCCGCAGAAACAGGTGACCGCGTTGAACCGGGGGCCGGCCGCCGCGGCCCCGACAGCTGCCGCGAGAACAAGTCGTCGCTGCCGTACAGCTGCGTTCGCGAAGACGGTCGCGGCGACGCATAGAACTGCGCGAAGGTTCCGGTCTCGACCGCCAAGGGTCCGTTCGACGAACAATCCGTTCGGAGGCATACCGGCTCTTTTCGAGGCAGTACCTGAGACAGTAGGAGGGCGGCGACGCCGTTCACTCGAAATCGCGGCGCATCGCGATCTCGAACCAGGGACAGAGCCGGAGTTGTCGGTACCAGCGGGGGTTCTCGTGGAGGCGCTCGTAGGGCACCCACAGCAGCCCGGCGACCTCGTCGGGGTCGGGGTCGAGCGTCGTGTCCACCAACGTGGCCTTCAGGACAGCACAGACTTCGTGTTCGACCCCTTCGTCCATATAGTAGCGCTTGTACTCGAAGCGGTCGGTCACCCGGAGGTCGTCGTACTGGTCGGGCGTGACGCCGAGTTCCTCTTCGAGTCGCTCGCGCGTCGCTTCGACCTGCGTCTGTCCCTGGATCGGGTGTGAGGCGACGGTCCCGTCCCAGTAGGTGTCCCAGAGGCGCTTGTCGGGACTGCGCTGTGCGAGGAGGATGCGCCCTTCCCCATCGAACAGCAGTGAGGTGAACGCCCGGTGCCGGGTGCCCTCGCCCGTGTGAGCGTCGAGGCGGTTGGCCAACCCTTGCGGTTCGTCGTTCTCGTCGACCGTAATAACCGACTGTTCGGCGTTCTCGTGGGAATGTTCGCCCCCGCCCGTCTCGTCGATCGTCTCCCCCAGGTCGTCGATCGACCCTGTCTCCTCTGAACTCATACCCGTGACAACGCAAAGCCGATTCAAACACTCTTCGGATCCGCGTACTGGCCAGTCACTCCGTCGGGCGAGCCCGCCTCACCAGCCAGTTCTGTCGAAGCGACCCCGACCTGGTTTAAGTACTTCTGGCGATAACGGGGTTAATTAGAGGAAGTTTTGCTGACGGTGTTTCATGCGTAGGAACACCCCTGTTGAACCCGATCGGAAATTCACAGATTTCTGGATTCGTTACATACGGACATTTGGACCTCTCTGGCGCTGAATCAGTCGGTAGGTAGATAAGCTGAGAATCAGTGTGCCACGCGCGAGACTGGATTATATTCCAGACCAATGATCATTAGGGAGAGGTGAGAAGTCGTTATTGTCGGTGGCGCATAAGAACGGTCGTCGCAGTATCGCCCGACCGTCGGAGGTCTTCGCTCGCCAGGTGAAAATTTGGTTCCCACTCGGAGAGACCGAGATAATCGCTCACGACGAACATCGCACCTGCGTCAACGCCCCGATGATCAGCCACAGTGAAAACGGCTGACGCCTCCATCTCCACGGTTAGGACACCCGCACCCGCGTACTGTTCGATTTCCGCCTTCGTTTCTCGATAGACTGCATCTGTCGTCCACGATGGGCCAACGTGGAACGGCTCCTCGCGCTCGCGCAGGGTCTGCCGTATCGTTTCCACGAGCGAATCGCTCGGACGTGCGTATTTTTCCGATTCGACGTAGTGGTGTGACGTGCCTTCGTCACGGATCGCCTTCGAGCAGACGATGAACTCACCCATCTCGACGGACTCGCTCAGACATCCCGCGTGGCCGATCGACAGGAACGTATCGACACCGTCGGCAACGAGGTCATCCATCACCATCGCCGTCGCCGGAGCACCGATGCCGAAGTTACCGAGAACACCGACTGTGTAGTCCGTCTCTTCGAAGACGTAGAGGTCGCCGTAGTACTGGTCACTCTCCTGGCCATCGTACGAGTCGGCAAAATGTTCCATGAGACTCCGGCTGTAGCAAAGGATGACAGCGCTCGGTGGATCCGTCATCTCAGTGTCCGTGACCGAGTGTACGTAATCTGTCGATTTTTCTGGGGTGACGATAGGGTCCGATCGATATTTGTCCGTCTGATTCGGGAACGCCATCGTTCGAAAGGAGTTGTCGATAGGAAACAAAAAGTAGTTTCCCCAGATGTGCAAATTACTACCGTGGTATCTGCCACGACGGTCACTGACGGCAACGACGAAGCGACCTCCACTACTGACAATGTAAAACTCCGAAGTTGAATGAGAGGGTTCCCGGAAACCGTCTCCTGCAAGATTCGTGCTGTGTGTTGATTACGACCAAGCCAGGTCGTATCACCGACGGAGGGTTCAGCAGATCCGGATTTCTTTAAGTGCTTCTGGCGATAAAGGTGTGAAGTAGAGGAAGTCCTGCTGACGGTGTATCACCCTGAGCGACATCTCTGGGGACCACGGTCAGGTGGCCACGTATTTCTGACCAGGCACCCGGTCGCCCCTGATTCAGTTGAAGAGTCTGTGGCCGAACGTGACGTTCAACTCCTGCCTGTGGATGTTGATGATGATACGGTAGTCATCCTGTAACAGCGCCTTCACGATGTGGAGCAGGCCCAACAGCGTGGCCAATGCGACCAACACCACTGGGACCCACTCGGCCAGTTCAGTCGGATTGATGCGTCCGCTGAACACGTTCTCTCGGACGAACAGATACCCACCGACACCGACCGCCAGCCACACCATCCCGTAGACGACCCCGACGACACGGCTCTTGATCCCCCGGAACACTGTCGCCATGCCTCGGTGAATGTGTTGGAATTACTTAACTTTAGCCTCATTTGGAGCAGTAACCAGTGATAGGTTTCAACAGTTGTGGTGAATCCACCATCCGTACTGATCACGGCCGGACAGGACTTGCCACCTGCTGCAGATTTCGACGGGGCCGGATTTGTTTAAGTGCTTCTGGCGACAAAGGGTTGTAGTAGAGGAAGTTCTTCTCGAAGCTGAAAGCGATACCCCCGCTGTTCTACCGGATCCCGGAGTTTCTACACCCTCCAGCCACAAGCGGAGCGGTATGACCGGTGGTCCCCCTTCGGAACCAGGGTCGCGACCAGCGCGCCGCGAGCAGAACAGACCCCGCGACCCGGTCGAACGCGGTGACTTCGAGCCCGACGACGGATCACTCGCCGACGCAGGCGCGGACGGGGCGATGGAGCCGAGCGCCGGCCCCGGTGACGGGTCGCTCGCCCGGACTGACGCCGCCAAGGACGAGCGGATTCGCCGCTGGGACGTGGCGTCCCCGAGCGCGACCGTCATCGGTCGTGCGCGCGGACCGGACGAAGAGATAGGCGAGAACCTCCGGCGACTCCACGAGGAACAGCATCCGGCGATGGCGGGGCACAGCACGCGGATGCACAGACTCGAGAAAGCCCGGCTCACGCACGCGTACTGCAGCACGCTCGGTGTCACGCCGTGGGAGCGCGACCGGGCACTCGGGATCATGATCGACTTGGACCTCACGGCCTTCGGCAGCCAGCGTGCCATCGAGAAAGTCGCGCTCGTAGTCTGCAAACACGTCGTGGACGACGAGCGCCAGCGCCGACTCGGCCTGCAGGACCAGGACTGGCTGAACGAGCAGCCGCCCGAGGCGCTCGAAGGACTGTTCGACCGCTTCGACTCGCTGTCGGACGACCCGGTGTTCGAGGCACTGGCAGGGACAGTCGGACTCGACACAACGAACGTCAACCGACTGGAGCGCGTGCTCCGCGAGCAGTTGGACGAGCAGGATCTGCATGGGGCAGTTCTGGGTCGATCGCCCCATCGCGACCCCGCACTGCCCGCGATCCACTACCGGACCGCGACCGAGCGCGATCCGGCTAATTTCGACCTCGGCGACGACCCGCTCTCGCCGGACTCCTAGACGGACGCTTCGGACTCGTCGTCACGTAGCGCTTCGGCGATCGCTTCGAGTTCGGCTTTCCGGAACTGACGTGGGGCCCCGTCCGGGTCCGGGTCGTCCAGCTTACCGACTCTCCAGAGAATACCCGCGCGCATCTGTTCTTTCGACGGGCGGCCTCCGTCGGGCTCGTAGTCGACCGCCTCGCAGATGGCCTGCAGCGCCTCCTTCGTGAATCCTGTCGACTCCTGGCGCTCGTAGCGACCGACGGAGACTCTGATCTCGTTGCGTAGCGCGTGGACGGTTGGCATGCCTGCGGTGTGGGCCGGCCACGTGGAGTAGGTTGCGGTCACGACCGGTGGCCGACCACGCCGGACACCGACGCCAGTCGCTCAGGCGGGATTGCGACGCCTGCCGCTCACGCTGGACTGTGACCGCGGTTCGGTCACTCGACGGTAAACTCCTCGAATGTACAGGTGAACCCGTCGCCCTGCGGCGCGGCGGCCATCGGGCCGACTGCGAGCGTCTCGGTCTCACCGAGATATCCCTGTCGGATCATGGTGAACTCGTCGGTAGCGCCGGTCGCGACGAACACTTCGACCGTCTCGTCGGTCCGCTCGACGCGGACCCTGACCGCTTCCGGATCGCCGTCCAGCGGAACGACCGACCAGTCGGAAAACTCCCGCGTGACGACTGCGCTCGCGTGCTGTCGGTCGTCGACGTACTCGACACCGCATTTGAGCCACGTCCGGTCGTCCGCGCGGACCAGCAGGCCGCCCTGGTCGTACAGGGTCGCGTACTCGCCGGCCACGGTGACTGTGGCGGTGAAATCGCCCGATACGGGCCGGTGATAAAAGTGCGCGTCGTCGGCGACGAAGCCGTGTTTGGTCACGCGCCAGTAGTCCGTGTCGCCCTCCACGTCGACGACGAGGTGGTCGGCGTCGCCACGCCAGGACGCCGGTTCGTTGTCCCACTGCATGGGGGCACCAGTGAGCGGAGTCAGTTATAGCTACGCGACCACCCCGGTCAGCGTCTACTGCGTCCGGGGGCTGTCCCCGTTGCTTACCTCCCACGGTGCCGAACTGTGACTAATGCGAACCGAACGCGAGAAAATGGTGTCCGGTGAGCGCTACGACCCGAGCGACCCCGACCTGGTCGCAGACCGGCGACGCGCTCGCGAACTGACCGGTGAGTTCAACGGGACCGGAGCCGGCGAGACCGAGCGCCGTCGCGGACTGCTCCGGAGACTGTTCGACGACCTCGGCGCGGCGTGTCAGATCGAACCCCCGTTCCGCTGTGACTACGGCTACAACATCGGCGTCGGCGCGAACTTCTACGCGAACTTCGACTGCGTGATACTCGACGTCTGCCCGGTCGAGTTCGGTAGCCACTGCCTGCTCGGGCCGGGCGTCCACGTCTACACCGCGACCCACTCTCTCGACCCCGCAGAGCGTCGCGAAGGCCTGGAATACGGAAAACCAGTGACCGTCGGTGACGACGTGTGGATCGGCGGGCAGGCAGTTCTCAACCCGGGCGTCACGGTTGGCGACGGTGCTGTGGTGGGGTCGGGCGCCGTCGTGACCGACGACGTTCCGCCGGACGTGGTCGTGCAGGGCAATCCCGCGGCTGTTGTCCGCGAGAGAGAATAGGTTCACCTGCCCGTTCGTCGAGATTCACCCGACCCGCTCGTCGAGAATGAGTCGCGTCTTCGTGCTGACGACCTCGTCGAGTTCACGGGTCTTAGTGATGATCTCGTTCACTCGGCCGGTGTCCTGGGCGTCGACGACGAAGACGATGTCCTCCTCGCCGGAGACCTGCCAGACGAAGTCGACCTCGGGCCACTCGACGACGCGGTCGCTGATGTCGTGGGTGTCGACGCTGACGTCGACACCGACTTCGACCATCGCTTTGACGTTGCCGGTCCGCGTCGCGACAGTAAAGCGCTCGATGACGCCGTCCTCGACGAGTTGCTCGACGCGATTGCGCACCGTCCCCTCCGAGGTACCCACGTCGTCGGCGATCTCCGTATACGGCGTGCGCGCGTCCCGTCGCAGGATGTTCAGTATCTCCCGGTCGAGGTCGTCCATCGGATACGCTCTGTTCCTCCGGCGCTCACTTTACCGTTACGAATTTCGTAACCGTACTTCGAAAGCAAGGCTTATGCCCCGGCGTGGTATACGCATCTCGTAATGACGGACGCATACGTGGCGATCGAGGGCGGCCGCGTCATCGAGGCGCGTGCGCGCTCGCCGGGCACGACACGCGGCGAACTGGTATTCACGACCGCTTACACCGGTTACGAGGAGAGCCTGACCGACCCCTCCTACGAGGAGCAGATCCTCACCTTCTCGTACCCGCTGATCGGCAACTACGGCGTCCGAGAGGAGCGCTTCGAGTCCGACCGCGTCCACCCTCGCGGCGTCGTCGCACGCGACCTCACCGACGACGCAGTCGCGTGGCTCCGCGAGGAGGGCGTTCCCGCGGTCGACAAACTCGACACGCGCGACATCGTCACGGAGATCCGCGACACCGGCGCGATGAAATGCGGCATCGCCGCGGGCGAGGATGTCACCGAAGAAGACGCACTGGCCGAACTCGACGAGTGCGAGCACATGAGCGACCACACGGATATCGGCTCCCAGGTCACTACGTCCGAGACAGTCGTCTACAACGAGGACGGTGACGGACACGACGTGGCGCTCATCGACTGCGGCGCAAAGGGCTCGATCATCGAGTCATTGGTCGAACGCGACGCGACGGTCCACCTCATGCCCTACGACACGACCGAGGCGGCGGTCGCCGACCTCGACCCCGACATCCTCTTCATCTCCAACGGGCCGGGCGACCCCGAGAACTTCGAGCGCGCCAACGAACTGGTTGACAGTTTCGTCGGCGAGACACCCATCGCGGGCATCTGTCTCGGGCAGCAAGTCGTGGCGAACGCGCTGGGCGGCGAGACCGAGAAGATGGAGTTCGGCCACCGCGGCGTCAATCAGCCCGTTCGCGACCTTCGGACCGACAAGGTCGTCATGACGACCCAGAACCACGGCTACACCGTCGCCGACCCCGGTGACAACCTCGAAGTCACGCAGATCAACGTCAACGACGACACGCCCGAGGGGCTGGAGAACGACGAACTCGACATCATCACGCGCCAGTACCACCCCGAAGCCCACCCCGGCCCGAACGACTCGCTCGACTTCTTCGACGACGTCCTCGCGATGGCCGAGGACGAAAAGTCCGCCACGCTCGCCGAATAACTGGACGGGTTCCGTTTGCCCGCGCCGCAAATCGGCCGTCATGCCGAACCGTGTGCCGGGTTTATTTGTCGGGCACTCGTCACTGCCTGCGAGGGACACCCATGCCGGAGTTACAGCTCACGAGTCAAGCGTTCGAGAACGGGGGGCCGATACCGGTGGAGTATGGCTACACGGAGCGAAACGTGAATCCGCCGCTGGAAGTGCGCGGCGTCCCCGACAGCACCGAGACGCTCCTCCTGGTCGTCGACGACCCGGACGCGCGCGAACCGGCCGGTAAGATATGGGACCACTGGGTCGTCTGGAACGTCCCCGCCGACATCGAGTCGATCCCGGAAGACTGGGACGCCACGGCAGCGGGGGCGACTGAAGGACAGAACGACTACGGCGAAACCGGCTGGGGCGGGCCGAACCCGCCGGACCGCGAACACAGTTACCGCTTCCTGCTCTACGCGCTCGACGAGCAACTCGACCTCCCGCCCGATGCGACGAAAGACGATGTGTACGACGCTGCCGAGGGGACCGTCGTCGGGAAAGCCGACCTCGAAGGGACATACGCACCCTGAGACGGTCGTGGGGGCCTGGTCGACCCCGCACAGCGGCATCCGGGTCCCGCCTCACCCGTCGAGCAGTTCTCGCGTGGCCCGCCGGACGGCGTCGTCGCTCGACCCGCTCGGTTCCCAGCCCAGCGCCGACAGCTTCTCGATGGAGAGACGCATCCGCGGCACGTCGCCGACCCACCCGCGGTCGCCACCGGTGAACTCGTACTCGGGGTCGAGGCCCATCTCATCGGCGACGATGTCCGCGATGGTCGTCACCGACGTCGTGGTCCGCGTCCCGAGGTTGTAGACGTTGAACGGCGCGTCGGCATGTTCGACGACGTGACACATCGCGTCGACGCAGTCCTCGACGTGCATGTAGGACTTCTCCTGTCGGCCGTCGCCGAGGATCGTCAGCGAGTCGGGGTCGTCACGGAGTTTGTCGACGAAGTCGGGGACGACCGCGCCGAGTTGCAGGCGCGGGCCAACGATGTTCGCGAAGCGGAACGCCCAGACGGTGAAGTCGTGGCTGTGGGCGTACACCGACAGCAGGCTCTCCTCGGCGAGTTTGCTCGCGCCGTAGATGCTGATCGGCTCCAGGGGCGCGTAATCTTCGGGGGTGGGGCGAGGCGCCTCCCCGTAGACCGTCGACGAGGACGTAAATGCGATGTTCGTGACGCCGACCTCGTGCATCCGTTCGACGACGGTCTCGGTCAGTCGGTTGTTCGCGCGGAACTGCGAGATGTCGTCGCGCGCGGCGTTCTTGTCGGCGGCAAAGTGGAACACGCCGTCGGCGTCTTCGGTGATCGCTTCCGCGGCCACGTCCGGGTCGCCAAGATCGCCCTCAACGATCTCGACCCCGTCGGGGACCCACTCGCGCTGCCCGTTGGAGAAGTTGTCGACTGCCACGACCTGATTGTCGTCGACGAGGCGTTCACAGAGATGTGACCCGACAAAGCCCGCGCCGCCGGTGACGACGAGTCGCTGACCCGAAAGATCCATAGAGACATCTCCACCGTCAGCGATATGGTAGTTCCGGTATCCGACTCTCTGGGGCAGACCCGCTCGGCCAGTTCGGAACGCTCCTAAGCGGTGGGCCGCTACCGGTGGATAATGACCGACGACGCCGAACTCGCGGTCCTGCGACTGGGGCACCGCCCCGGTCGGGACGACCGGATGACGACCCACGTGGGATTGACTGCACGCGCCCTCGGTGCCGACCGGGTGGTCTTCGGCCCGCGCGCCTCCGGCGCCGCCGACACTGTTCGCGACATCACCGACCGCTTCGGCGGTCCCTTCGATGTCGAGCTCACCGACGCGCCGAAGGGCGTCATCTCTGGGTGGGACGGCCGCGTCGTCCACCTCACGATGTACGGGCTCCCGATACAGGATGTCGAGAGCGAACTCCGCACGGTACACAGCGAGGCGGGTGACCCACTGCTCGTCGTCGTCGGCGCGGAGAAAGTCGACTTCGACGTCTACGAACGCGCCGACTGGAACGTCGGCGTGACGAACCAGCCCCACTCCGAAGTCGCCTCGCTGGCGGTCTTTCTCGACCGGCTGTTCGAGGGGTCGGAACTCGACGCAGAGTGGGCCGACGCCGAGCGTCGGGTCGTTCCGAAGGAGACGGGGAAAAAAGTCGTCGAACCCGACGAGGAGTGAGCGACGGTGGGGTACCGAACGCGGGGTCAGCGCCTTCGTTCGGAGTGCGAGTCCGGGGCACGGCGCGGCCGCTCCCGATGGTTTTAACCGCGTGACGGTCCGAGACAGTCCTAATGGCTTTTGACGCACTTCTGGAGGACCCGGTGATACAGAAATACCTCCACGAGCTGGTCGGTCCGAAGGGGATGCCGGTGGCGGCCGCGCCGCCGGACGGCGAGGTGACAGACGAGGAACTCGCCGAGGAACTTGGGCTGGAGCTCAACGACGTTCGGCGCGCGCTCTTTATCCTCTACGAGAACGACCTGGCGAGCTACCGCCGGCTCCGCGACGAGGACTCGGGCTGGCTCACCTATCTCTGGACCTTCGAGTACGAGAAGATCCCCGAACAGCTCGAAGAGGAGATGTACCGCCTGCTCGACGCGCTCGAGAACCGCCAGGAGTACGAGCTCGACCACGAGTTCTATCTCTGTGAAGTCTGTGGCATCCGCTTCGAGTTCGGCGAGGCGATGGAGTTCGGCTTCGAGTGTCCCGAGTGTGGCAACCCCGTCGAAGCGCTCGAGAACACGCGGCTCATCGACTCGATGGACGACCGCATCGCGGCGCTCCGGGACGAACTGAACGTGGAACACACGTCCGAGGCCTGATGGTCGTCCTCGCCTCCAAATGCTACGTCGGCGGCGACGCCCACGAGCGCGCGATGGATTCGCTCCGGTCACAGGTCGACAACGCGATCGGCGACCTCGACGTCACGTTCGACGTCGGCCTCCGAGACGACGACTTCCCGACAGTCACCGTCGAGGGCGCCGACGATGTCGCCGCGCGGAACGTCCTCGCCGAGGAGTGGGGCGAACTCACGCCTCAGCACGAGGACGACTCGGTGCAGGTCGGGACGCTCTCGTCGTGGGACGAGGACGGGTTCGTCCTCGACACCGGCTTCGGTAACGAGGTCCGGATCCCGTCAGCGGGCATCGGGCTCGGGCGGGGCTCTCCAGAGCAGATACGCACGCGGTTCGGGCTCGTCCAGCACCTCCCGCTCCGGTTCGTCGCCGGCCCGGAGCCGGAACTCGCCGAGGCAGAGCGCGACCGTCTCTACGAGTGGACGCGGGGGGCTGGGCGCGTAAACGTCAACTCGGCCACGCGGGGCGAAGTGCGGGCCACGGTGAATCGAGCGGGACACGCGCAGGACATCGTCACGGTCGAGCGACTGGGTCTACTGGAACAGAGCATCGTCTGCGGTGAGGGAACGGACCCACCGGGACTGCTGTCGAGTATCGGCACGTACATGCAATCGGAACTGCTCTGTGTCGTTCCATGAGGCGTCGGCTGGTCGCGCTCGGACTGCTTCTCGCGCTCGTCGCCCTGGCGGGGTGTTCGTCAGTCTTCGGCGGTGGTGGCCCGAGTGACAGTCAGCTGAACAAGAACGCCAACTACGAGTGGGACACCAACGCGACGATGACCATCTCGCTATCTCGCTCGTCGTTCAAAGCCGTCGTCGGCGTCGAGAACGAATCCTGGGTGAAGGTCTACCGCTCGGGCACGTTCGGTGACAATGAGCCACTGTCGATACGGGCGCTCCGGTTCCGGTACCCGAACGGCACGGTCGTCAGGGTCAACGAGTCGTCGATGGATGTCAGCGCCGGCGGCTCCAGGACGAACGTGACGCTTCCGACGGCCGGCGGCCAGGTGGCATTCAAAGCCGACCGACCGACCGATAAGCGCTTTTCAACGCCGCTGTTCGTCGACGGGAAACACAGCATCGAGATGACGCTCCCGCCGGGCGGTCGTGTCGGGATCCCGTTCTTCTCGGAGGTCTCTCCGGGTTCGAGCGACCGCTCGGTCGACGACAACCGCATGACTATCCGCTGGAACAACACCGACAGCGGCCCGCTAACCGTCCGGTATTACCTGGCACGCGACATCCTCATCTTCGGCGGGATGGCGGTCATTCTGCTACTGGTCGCCGTGGGCGGCGTTGCCTACTACCTCAGACAGATCCGGTCGCTAGAGCAGCGCCGCGAGGAGATCGGCATCGACGTCGACACCGAGGACGACGAGTTCGACGACGGGCCACCGCCCGGAATGCAGTAGATCGGCTCCGACACGGGAGTAACCGCCCGACCGCAAGATACCTGATTCGATAGCAGGACGCTGGGTCCATGACGGCGGTCGGACAGGCTGTCAGTTGCCGTGTGGGAACGAACCGCCTTTTACCCGTCGGGCCCCTATCGACAGTATGCGCGTGGCTATCGTGACGGTCGGCGACGAGTTGCTCGTCGGCGACACCGTCAACACGAACGCCGCCTGGTTGGGCGAGCGACTCCACGAGCGCGGCGTCACCGTCGAACGCGTCGCGGTCGTCCCCGACCGCGTCGCCGACATCGCTCGCGTGGTCAACGAGTTCCGCGCGGAGTACGACGCCGTCGTCGTCACCGGCGGCCTCGGTCCCACGCACGACGACCTGACGATGGACGGCGTCGCCGCCGCGTTCGGCCGGGAGGTCGTCGAGAGCGCGGAGGTCCTGGAGTGGCTCGAATCCGAGGGCGGCTACGCGGCCGCCGACCTCGCCGAGGGCACCGCTGACATCCCGGACGGCGCCCGGATGCTCCCCAATCCCGAGGGCGTTGCGCCAGGCTGTGTCATCGGTGGCGTCTACGTCCTGCCGGGCGTTCCGACGGAGATGGAGGCGATGTTCGAAACGGTCGCCGACGAGTTCGCGGGCGAGCGCCAGCACGTCGAGACGGTCGACGTCGACGAACCGGAGAGCGCACTCCTCGACCGACTCGCGAGGCTCAGAACCGAGTTCGAAGTCACGGTCGGCAGTTACCCCGGCGAGTTCGTCACCGTGAAAATTCAGGACCCCGACGAGGCGCGCGCTCGCGAAGCCGCGGACTGGCTCCGCGAGCGCGTCGAGTCGCCCGAGTGACGTCAGTAGCGCTCGCGGAGCGGACCTATCGATACAGTGATTTCAGCCATAGCGCGGTCAACACGACGCCGCTGACCAGTATCGCGTAGCCAGCCGCGTCGATAAGTCCCGTCTGGACACCCTCCTGCAGTAGCACGGACATATCGGTCTGTAGACCCGCACCCGAATTAAAACCGCACGGATCGCTCGCGTCGGTTGCTGGACAACAGGCGCCAGTCACAGGACGCGACGGGTAGCGGTCACCCGCCGCCGAGTTCGCGAGCGGTCGCGTAGTGGCGGGCGGCTTCCTCGACGTCGCCGGTCGCCCAGAGGTAGTCGCCGTACTCGCTGTGGACCGTCGCGTCGCCCTCGCCGAGGTCGATAGCCCGTTCGTAGTGTTTCTCAGCTCTCTCCATGCGGCCGCCTTGCCGGAGGAGGACCGCGTAGTTGAGATGCGCCAGCGCGTGGTCGCCGTCGATGTCGAGAGCGGTCCTGAGTGACTCGACCGCGCCCTCGATATCACCCCGTTGTTCCCACTGGAAACGGCCGTAGGTGGCCAGAATATCAGGGTTCTCCGGCGCGAGTTCGAGCGCGTGTTCGAACTGGTCGGCCGCCGCGTCCGGTTCATCTCGGCTCCAGTGACAGTTCGCGATTTCGACTCTGAGACTCGCGTTCTCCGGGTCGAGCGAGCTGGCGTGGTCGAACTGCGCGAGCGCTCGGTCTGTCTCTCCGACCCCGCGGAGGAAGTTGGCGTACTTCCGGCGGATAGCCGGGTCGGCCGGGTCGGCCTCGACAGCGCGTCTGAACCGACTGTCCGCGGCGCTGCGTTTCCCCTTCGCCGCGAAACTCACCGCCCGCTCCAGTTCGTTCGCAGCCCTGGTCTCGCTGTCGGTGCCCGCCGAGGGATCCGGGAGCGCATCGTCCGGTGGCGCCAGTCCGGATTCCCCCGGAGTGTCACCGCCAGCCGCGCCGCGTCGCGTGCTCCCGCGTTCTGACTCCCCACCTGCCCCGCCCGCAGACCCGTCCGAGTCGGTGTCGCGGTCCGGGTCGGATTCCCTGCGTTTCGCCGACCCGTCCCACGAGAGCTGGAGGCGGACTGTCGCGCCCTCACCCTCGCGGGCACGGGAGCGGACACTCACTTCCACGGGCGACGTGGCCGCGAGCGCGTCGTTCTCGCGGTGCTCGCCGAAGGGCAACGGGTCGCCCGACGCGACGCGTTCCGCGAGGCTGCGCAGGTAGTTCGCGACGGCTTCCCTGTCGGCTACGCGGTCGGTGTCGTACCGTATCTCGTCACTCATTGTGGGTCGCATGCCCCGGAGGCCAGCGCCAGTCGCATCGTGTTTGCGGGTATCTCGACGCGGAACACTATAGTCTCATACGACTTGGTATCAATCGTGAGACTCGGAGAGTCGCCGTCACAGACCGACACCGGCCGCTCGGTCGGATCAGTTCGACAGGCGGTGGTGGTTCGGAGCGGCCTGGAGACCGGTGGCTTTTGCCTCCCGGACGCCTACGTGGAGTTGATGCGACGGATCGGTGTCGTGGTGAACCCGATAGCGGGGATGGGTGGACCCGTCGGGCTCAAAGGGACGGATGGAAAGGTCGCGGAAGCGGTCGAACGTGGGGCGACGCCGCGGGCCAGCGAGCGCGCACGGGCGGCGCTGGACGCGCTTGCGGAGACCGAGGCCCGGGTCGAACTCTACACGGTCGCGGGGCCGATGGGCGCCGATCCGGTCAGAGGTGCCGGGTTCGAACCGGTCGTCGTCGACGAATCGACCGCACAGTCGGAGACCACTGAGGAGATTCCGACCGGCACGACCGCCGAGGACACCCGTCGCGCGGTTCGGGCGTTCGTCGAGCGCGACGTGGACCTGGTCCTCTTCGTCGGCGGCGACGGCACGGCCGTCGACGTCGCCGAGACGCTCTCGGACCTCGACAGCGAGATCCCGATCCTCGGAGTGCCTGCGGGCGTCAAGATCTACTCGTCGGTGTTCGCTGTTCGGCCGCGGGCCGCGGGTCACATCGCGGCCACGTTTTCGGACGTAGAGACAGGCGAAATCAACGATGTCGACGAGGACGCTTACCGCGCCGCCGAAGTCTCCACGGAGTTGCGGGCCATCGCGAAGACCCCGGTCGCAGAACAGCGACAGGCCGGCAAGCAACTCGGCGGTGGCACCGTCGCCACACTCGCCGAGGGGTTCGCCGAGGATGCCGACCCGGGAGTAACTTACGTGCTCGGTCCGGGGAGTACCGTCGGCACCATAAAGGACGCACTTGGGTTCGACGGTTCGCCTCTCGGCGTGGACGTTTGGCGTGACGGGTCAGTCCTCGTCCGTGACGGGAGTGCCGCCGAAATCGAGGCTGCACTCGGTGACCACAGCGTCGTTGTCGTCTCTCCGATCGGCGGCCAGGGATTCGTTTTCGGACGTGGCAACCAGCAGGTCTCACCCGCGGTGATCCGTCGGTCAGAGGTCGAAGTCGTCGCCTCACGGGCGAAACTCGACGGCCTCGACACCCTGCGCGTCGACACCGGCGACCGCGAACTGGACGCCGAACTCGCCGGCTGGTGTCGCGTTCGCGTCGGCAGATACGAGCGGCGACTCGTCCGAATCGAGTGACGCTACCGGGATCCCCGTCTCCCAAACTGTCAACTTTCAACCCGTCGTATAATTGAATCCGAAGTACGGCACTGGACGTTCGTCCATTATGTGTAATATCATCTGCAGAGATGTTGTCTGGTGTATAGACAACATTAAGGTCTACGGCGAATAACCAAGGACATATGGAAACTCGAAAAGTGCAGCGACTGGGGCCATCGACGCTGGCGATGACCCTGCCGGCGGAGTGGGCACAGGAACACGGTGTGGAGAAGGGCGACGAGGTTTCGCTGCGGATGGGTGGCAAGGGAACGCTGACGGTCATGCCGGAGTCCGTCCAGGGCGAGGAATCGGAAGCGACCATCTATGCGGACAACCTCACTGCCGATGCGCTCGAGCGGGCGATCCTCTCGCAGTACGTTCTCGGTCGCCGGATCATCCACGTCGAGTCTCCGGCGGACGAGACACTCGACAGCACGCACATCAACGCTGTTTACAACGCCGAGACACAGCTCATGGGCCTCGGCGTCGTCGAGGAGACCCCCGACCGGATCGCGATCCGTTGCTCGGTCGACCCCGAGGACTTCTCTCTCGACAACCTGCTCGGTCGGCTCGAGAGCACCGGTTCCACGATGCGAAACGAGGCAGTCAAAGCGCTCGCCCACGGCAACCCCGACCTCGCCCAGCGGGCCTTGAATCGGGAGCGCCAGGCCAACAAGATATTCGTTCTGCTCCTGCGGCTCATCTTCACCTCCTACCAGAACCCCAACCTCGCGCGAGCGGTCGGACTCGACGACGGCTTCCCGCTCATCGGCTACCGCTCGATCGCGAAGAACCTCGAACTCACGGCCGACAACGCGGAGGATATCGCCGAAATCGCCCTGGAGACCGAAGGACACTCCCTGGCCGTCGAATCATCGACCATGCGTCGGATCCGCGAGTTCACCGACCAGGTCGACGAGATCACCGAACTGGCCGTCGAAGCGGCAGTCAACCGCGATTACGATACCGCCATCGAGGTCCGCGAGATGTTCGCCGAGTTCGGCGACCGCGAGGCCGAAATCCTCTCCGACCTGGACGAGATGTCGAACGACGACCTGCTGAGCGTCCGCGAGGTGCTCGTGAGCCTCCAGCAGACCACGGAGTTTGCCGTCCGTAACGCCGAAATCGCGACGAACCTCGCCCTGAACGAAGAGTCCGAACACACGACGATCCAGTAGCGACACACCTGTTCGGGCGGCTCCTCTCTCCCTGGTCTCGCCCGAATGAGTTAAGTGACGAGTGACGGAACGCACGGTCATGAGCGAGACTGCAGCGCGGACGGACATGGGTATCGGGCTGGCGATGTTTCTCGTCGTGATCGCCATAGTCGGCGCCGGCGGTATGTACGTCGCCGCGAGCGACCAGATCATCGCTGCCTGGAGTTTCGCTGGTGCGATGGCCGCGGGATCGCTGGCCATCGCCGCCGTGCATCTCTACGGCGGCCGGGGCAACTGAGAGCGGCCTGCGGATAGTAACAAACCGTTAAGGGCGTCCATCGCTTACCGGGGGGTATGAGCGAACTCGGCGAGGAGGACAGAGAAATTCTGGAGTACCTGCGCGACAGCGTCTCGCGTGGACAGAGCTACTTCAGAGCGAAGAATATCGCCGACCAGATCGGACTCTCTTCGAAACAGGTCGGCGCTCGACTGCCGAAACTCGACGACGAATCGGACGACATCGAGATCGAGAAGTGGGGCCGCGCGCGGTCGACGACCTGGCGCGTAACACTGGGCTAACACGACCCAGCGGTCGGGGAACGGGCTTTTTTAGGGCTCTCGGCCCGAAGCTTCTTCATGACTGTCCGGGTGGAGCGGTCCTTCGAGTTTCCGGTCGAACGCGAACGTGTCTGGGAGTTCATCGCCGACCCGGCCCAGCGAGCCGGCGCTATCAGCGTCGTCACGGAGTTCACCGTCCACGACGACGGCAGCGCGACCTGGCGACTGAAGCTCCCGATCCCGGTGATAAATCGCACTATCGCCGTCGAGACGCAGGACGAATCGGTCCGCGAACCCGAATACGTCAAGTTCTCCGGTCGCTCGAAGGTAATGAACGTCGTGGGCGAGCATGAGCTCACCACCGTCGACGGCGGGACTCGCCTGACGAATCGGTTCGTCGTCGACGGCTCAGTCCCCGGCGTCGAGCGCTTCTTCCGTCGCAATCTCGACGGCGAGATCGACAACCTCGAAACCGCGCTCGGGGAGTTCCTGGAGGTCGAGGTGTGAAGCTCGCGCTCGCACAACTCCGTATCGAACCGGGCGCCGTAGAGACGAACGTCGACACCGCCGTTGCGGCCATCGCCGACGCGGCTGCCGACGGCGTGGACCTGGTCGCGCTCCCGGAACTGTTCGCCGTCGGCTACTTCTCGTTCGACCTGTACGACCGCACTGCTGAGGGACTCGACGGCCCGACGCTGGCCACGCTCGCCGATGCGGCCGCCGACCACGACGTCGGGGTGCTGGCCGGGAGCATCGTCGAGGACCTCGCCGCCAGTCGTGAGACGGGAATCGAGACGCCGGCCGACGAGGGACTGGCAAACAGCGCGGTGTTTCTCGACCGCGACGGCGACCGCCGGGCGGTGTACCGCAAGCACCATCTCTTCGGCTATGGGTCGGCCGAGCAGGAACTGCTCACGCCCGGTGACAGGGTTCCGACGGTCGAGTTCGCGGACCACGTGGTCGGGATGACGACCTGCTACGACCTGCGGTTCCCGTCGTTGTACCGCGACCTCGTCGATTCGGGAGCGACGTGCGTGCTCGTCCCGAGCGCGTGGCCCTACCCGCGCGTCGAACACTGGAACCTGCTTCCGCGGGCCCGCGCTGTGGAGAACCTCCTGTACGTGGGGGCGGTCAACGGGGTCGGAACGTTCGACGACGCGGAACTGCTCGGCCGCTCGGCGGTCTACGACCCGTGGGGGACGACACTCGCGAGCGCGGGCGACGAGGCGACGACGGTGACCGCCCACCTCGACCGCAACCGGGTCGACGAGGTACGCGCGGAGTTCCCCGCGCTCGATGACCAGCGAACCTGACAGAGGCTGGTCCGCTGGTCCCGCTGGCAGACAGGAAGTTTATGACCCTGGGGGGGCTACCACCACTCGCCGGTGACGACGCTTTTCACGTCACAGCCGGCGAATCCGCGCTCGGTCAGGCCACGTCGACCACCACTTCCCGTCCGGACGGGAACTCCCGGTCGTCTCCGTCCTCACCTCGCCTCTCGCCTTTCATTCTGGTCCTCGTTGGGTAGCATGAGGCAAAGCTGTACGCGAGAACCCATCCAATCCTGTCACGAATAATTCTTGTAGTAGTGAAATCTCGATCGAATAGACTGTGGAACGGCGCGAATATCTGTCGACAGCGTTGCTTGCCTCCGCGAGTGTCACGGGTTGTAGCGGCCTGATATCCGGAGGTTCGACTGACTGTTCAGTCCAGGAGCGAGTACACAGTGCGGACAGTCCTGCGAGCGGGAATTTCAGCAACAACGATAACTGGGCACAGAATTCCCCACTCCGCAGCGGAACGACGACAACCGCTGGAAGCGCCACCGGTGTCGAACCCGGTGAGATGTACTGGCGAATTCGTCTGCCGGAACCACCGAGTGGTTCGACGGGTATCGCCATCAGCGACGGAACGGTTTTCGTCAGTGGCGAGCGTCTCTACGGGGTCGATCAGGTGAGTTCCGAGGTCGACTGGTGCCGAGATCTCGGGGTTGTCCGCCCGTCGGGACCGGTTCTACACGGAGATACCCTCGTGGTCGGTGAGCGGGTGCACCCAGACGATAGCGGTGGGGTTCGGGCGATAGACGTCACCGATGGCAGTGACCGATGGCGAAACGACGACATAGGGAGTATCGAAGCGCGACCGACGGTGGATGGTGGAACTGCATACGTGAGCGGCGGTATTGAAAATCCGACTGTGAGTGCCGTGGGGGTAGACGCGGGGAATCTCAAGTGGAACGTACCGGTTCCAGGAACTGCTCGCGCGTCACCGGTTCCATCGACGGAGAGCCTTCTGGTCAGAACCGAATCCCAATTGGTCGCGCTCGACCGAGAAGACGGGACGACGAAATGGCGGAACGATGCCAGGCCACCAGTTCAGCCACCGGTCGTCGTCGACGAGACAGTATTCACGCAGACGGGGCCGTCTACGTTCGCAGCAGTTGCTGCTCCGACCGGAGAAATACGCTGGGAAGTAACCGATGACACAGCCGATGATTTCCACGCGTGCGCTGATGACCAGTACGTGTACGTGACGATGACCCGTGACGGAGCCGATAGGGTTGCGGCGTTCTCTCAGGAGGACGGAGCCGAACAGTGGAGTACGACAGCCCAACGACACGGGTCGCGATACGACGTGTTGGGGACGCCCGATTCGCTTTACATTGCCGCTGAAGACGGAATGATCGCGCTGCGAACTACCGACGGCACCACCCGATGGTACAGAGGATTCGGCGCCCTTCGAGACGACGACGTCGTACACAGTGGCACTCCGAGCGCGTTCGGAGTGACACCCGGTGCAGTTTATGCACTCACCGGGAGCGGTGACCTGGTTTCAGTGCGGCGGTAGCGGTATCGAACTGTCTCACTCGTCGCTTTCGGTCGTGATCTCCGCCGAGAGGCCCTGGGCCATCTCGATGTCCTTCGAGTTGTTGAGCGTCCACGCCGTCCGCTCGGTGACGGCCTCGATGACCTCGCGGGCGCTGGGCGAGCCTTTCCCCGACTTCTTCACGCCGCCGAAGGGGAGCTGGACCTCGGCGCCGATGCAGGGGAGGTTGCCGTAGGCCAGTCCCACCTCCGCGTTGTCGCGGTAGTAGTTGATCTGGCGGTAGTCCTCCGAGATGATCGCCCCCGCCAGCCCGTACGGCACGTCGTTGTGGATCTCGACGGCACGTTCGATGTCGCCGGAGTACTCGATAAGGGCGACATGTGGCCCGAAGACTTCCTCGTGGATGCAGCGCAGGTCGGGGTCGTAGTCGACCTCGTAGACGAACGGTCCGACCCAGTGACCCGATTGGTGGCCCTCGGGAATCTCCTCGGCGTCGAGCTCCACGCGGTCGACGAGCACGGTCGCGCCCTCCTTTCGGGCGAGGTCGTTGTACTTGTGGAACTTCTCGACCTGTCCTTCGTCGACGACGGGGCCCATGAACGTATCCTCGTCCAGCGGGTCGCCGACCGCCACCGACTCGGCCAGCGAGACGAACTCGGATTTGAACTCGTCGTAGCGGTCCTCGTGGACGATCAGGCGTTCGCTGGAGACACAGCGCTGGCCGGTCGTCTTGAAGGATGACATCACCGCGGAATGGAGGGCGACATCCAGGTCGGCTTCTTCGGTGACCACGATGGCGTTTTTGCCGCCCATTTCGAGGGCCGCGTCGCGACCGGGGACGCCACCGAGTTTCTCGTCTATCCTGTGTCCGACCTCCGCCGATCCGGTAAAGAGGACCGTCGGGACGCGGTCGTCCTCGACGATGGCGTTCCCGGCGTCGCCGAACCCCTGAATCACGTTGAACACGCCGTCGGGCACGCCCGCGTCGGTCATCATCTCCGCGACGGTGTGGCCACACAGCGGCGTCTGCTCGGCGGGTTTCCAGACGACCGTGTTGCCCTCGACGAGCGTGACCGCGAGGTGCCAGAACGGGATCGCGACCGGGAAGTTCCACGGTGTGATACAGCCGACGACACCCTTCGGTTGCCGGCGCATGTAGGAGTCCTTGCTGGCGATTTCGGAGGGTACCACGTCGCCGTGAGGGTGGCGCGCGTTGCCCGCCGCCCACTCGACCATGTGGTAGGCCTCGACCACGTCGGCCCGCCCTTCGCTAATCTCCTTCCCGCACTCTCGGGTGACGATTTCCCCGAGTTCGTCGGTGCGGTCGCGCAGTTCGTGGTACACGTCCCACAGCACTTCCGCGCGGTCGACGTACGACATTGCCTGCCACTCCGCGAAGGCGTCCTCGGCGGCGTCGACCGCTGCTCGGACGTCCTCGGGGGTCCCACGATAGAACTCGCCTAGCGACTCGCCCGTTGCCGGGTTCTCGCTCCCGAACGTCTCCTCGCTCGCGCCTGTCGTCCACTCGCCGTCGATGTAGTGTCGGTGGGGGGCGTCGGTTCGGTGGCTCATCGGTGGGTCACAGGCAAATATTGCGGCGGTCGCCTCATAAGCTTCACCCGCGGCGGGGCCGCGTTTCCCGCTCCGTACTACCGACCGAATTCGGAGTTACGGACATCGTTGAGTCCCCGGCAGAGCACAGCGATGGAGAGGGCGAACGCGACCAGCGCGACGAGCGGGGCGGTGGTGATCCACCAGTAGGTGGTCAGCCCCTCCACGTTGGCGCCCAGGTGGATGAGCTGGCCCCAGGAGACGACCGTCGAGTCCCCGAGAGTCGCCTCGCCAGTCTCGGTGGGGACGACGACGAACGAGAGCGCAGCCTCCGTCAGGACGATCGCCGGCACCTGGACCGCGAGCGTCGCCACGACCGGGCGAGTCACGTTGGGCAACAGGTGGTGCCGCACGAGATGCCAGCGGCTCGCGCCCGAGACGCGGGCGGCCTTGACGAAAGGGCGGTCTTGGAGTGCGAGTGCCTCGTTGCGGACGGTCCGGGCGATTCCGCCCCAGTTCACGAGGCCGAACACTGCGACGAGCATCAGCAGGCGGTACTCCACGTTCCAGTTCCAGAACAACATGTAGACGATGACAGCCGGGACCGTTCCGAGGATCTCGGCGAGTCGCATCATGGTGGCGTCGACGCGCCCCCCGATGCTCGCCGAGACGAGGCCAAGGCTGACACCGATTCCGACCAGCAACACGGCCGAAACGACGGCGAGTTCGACCGCTGTCCGGGTGCCGAGCAGAACGTGCGCGAGCACGTCCCGACCCGCGCGCGTCGTCCCGAGCGGGTACTTCCAGGTGCCGTGACAGCGGCCGTCGGACACGGTGCCGACACACTCAGCCAGAATCACCTCCGTGCTGACCGACGTCCCGACCGGCGGCTGGTACCCGCGCGTGAAACGGATCGCGGTCGGCTCGCTCTCGAACAGCGGTGCGACCAGCCCGACGACCAGGAAGGCAGTGGTCACGACACCGGCGGCCAGCGCTGCGGGGTGGCGACGCAACGCCCGCGAGTACCGGCGAGCAGCCGACAGCGTGCGGACCGTCGCGGTGAGCACTGTCGCGATGGCGAACAGGCTGACCGCGAGTAACCAGTCCATCGGTTCGAGGTCGCCGACGACCGGCAAAGCGTCGCCGCGCACGTGTTCGACGGTGAAACCGATTCCTGCGAGGAGAACGCCGACGGCGAGGACCGCGGCCGGCCAATGACGGCGGAGGAGTCCACGCAGCGTGCGTTCGCTCCCCAGGTCGGCCTCCTCGACGCGCTCGAAGAGCGGGGGACCGTCGCTCATCGATCGCATTCCACGGTCCACAAGTCATTAAACGATTGTGGCCGATATACCCGGCCACGCGTGTCCGCCCGCGCTGTCGGCCCTGACCGGCCCGGAGAGATAGTTCGCCCTGACAGAGAGTCGACTCGGGAGGTGCGGCTGTGAACCGCCTGCGACTGGTCGCCGGGCGGCTCGTCGGACTGGTGGTCTCCGTCTGGGCGGTCGTTTCCTTGCTGTTCGTCTACTTCGAGGTGACGCCGTACACCGGATCGGGGACAGTCGGTCCCGAGGGCGTCACGATCCCGGTGTCAGCGGACGACCCGCTGACGCAGCGATACGTCGACTGGTTGGCCTGGCTGGTCGGCGTCCCGGGTGGCGTCGTTGACCCGATCGCGTCCGCCGCGGGGTACACCGCCGCGTACCTCGTGCCCGCGATGGCGCTGGCGGTCGTCGTCGGGACGACCGTGCGCGTCTACAGCGTCGCCAGGAACGGCACGCTGCTCGACCGGTCCCTGGACGCGGTTGCGCTGCTCGGTATCAGCGTGCCCGCGTTCGTCGTCGCCGTGCTATTCCGTGAGTTTCTCCTCGTCGAGTACCTCACCCTGCTGGGTCGGATCGGCCTCTACGACACCACCACCGGACCGCTGAGCGGGGACAACCTGACCGCCGCCGTCTACCCGGGTGTGCCGATGTTCGTCTACCTCACCGCAGTCCAGTTCCACCGCGCCGGCGAAGGACTCCGAGCCTACGCCGACGAGGAGTTCGTCAAGACCGCCCGCGCGAAAGGAGTCGGTGACTGGCGTGTCGGCTGGCACATCTTTCGCAACACCGCAGTCACGATCGTGTTCGTTCATCTGACGGAACTGTACGGCTTGCTCCTCGTTGGGGTCTTCACCGTCGAGTACGTCACCGAAGCGCCCGGGCTCGGCGAACTGACGATACGGGCCGTGCTCGGCGGGAACCTTCCGCTGATACTCGGTATCACTCTCCTCGTGGTACTGCTAGGCGTTCTGTCCACGTTCGTTCAGGACATCATGCTCGACGTGTTCGACCCGCGAGTGACCGCCGAGGACTGACCGGCGCGGTTCGATTGGTATCGGCGGAAAGACCGCTTCGGGAACGGCTGGACGCCTTCCGGAAAACCGCCTACGATCTGTCGACCACGGACATCGCCGACTCGAAGTGCTCGCGGTCGATCGACACCTCGTCGACTTTCTCGTTCGCTTCGTCGGGATCGATCCCCTCGGCGACTTCACTGATGGCCTGCATCGACGCCTCGCGGACGACCGCCTCGATCTCCGCGCCGGAGAAGCCGGCCGTGTCGCCAGCGAGTTCGTCCAGGTCCACGTCGTCGGCGACCGGCTTGCCGGCGGTGTGGACCTCGAATACCTTGCGGCGGGCGGCCTCGTCGGGGTCGGGCACCTCGACGTGGCGTTCGAGGCGTCCCGGGCGCAGGAGCGCGTCGTCGAGCGCCTCGCGGCGATTGGTCGCCGCGAGGACGACCACGTCGGGGTTCTCTGCCGCGCTGTCCAGTTCCGTCAGTAGTTGCGAGACCACGCGTTCGGTCACCTCGCTGCTCTCGACGCGCTGGCTGGCGATACCGTCGATCTCGTCGAAGAAGACGATCGTCGGTGCGGTCTGGCGGGCGCGGTCGAACACTTCCCGCACCGCCTTTTCGCTCTCGCCGACGTACCGGTCCATCAACTCGGGGCCGGCGACCCGGATGAAGTTGACGCCGCTCTCGCCCGCGACCGCCCGGGCAAGCAGGGTCTTCCCGGTCCCCGGGGGGCCGTGCAACAAGACACCCGAGGGCGGGTCGGTCCCGGTGGCATCGAACAGCGGGCCGTACTCCATTGGCCACTCGACGGCTTTCTCGAGCGTGGCTTTCGCGTCGGCGAGGCCGCCCACGTCCTCGAAGGTGACCGTCGGCGACTCGGCGACGTACTCGCGCATCGCCGAGGCGTCGACAGCCCGGAGCGCCGCGTCGAAGTCCTCACGGGTGACCGCCGGCTCGTCGCGCGTTCGCCTGAGCGCGTGCATCGCCGCTTCCGTCGTCAGCGTGTGGAGGTCCGCGCCCACGAACCCGTGAGTCCGCCCGGCGACACGGTCCAGGCCCACGTCCTCGCCCAGCGGCATCCCGCGCGTGTGAACGTCGAGGATCTCCCGACGCCCGCCCTCGTCAGGCACGCCGATCTCGATTTCCCTGTCGAAGCGGCCGCCCCGCCGCAGGGCCGGGTCGATCGTGTCGACGCGGTTGGTCGCGCCGATGACGATCACCTGCCCGCGCTCTTCCAGGCCGTCCAGGAGCGTGAGCAACTGTGCGACCACGCGGTTTTCCATGTCCGAGTCGTCGTCGCGTTCGCCCGCGATCGCGTCGATCTCGTCGACGAAGATGATCGAAGGGGCGTTCTGCTCCGCCCGTGTGAACGCCTCGCGCAAGCGCTCCTCGCTTTCCCCCTTGTACTTCGAGACCACTTCGGGACCCGAGATGACATCGAAGTACGCGTCGACTTCGTTGGCCACAGCGCGGGCGATGAGCGTCTTCCCCGTACCCGGCGGGCCGTGGAGGAGCACGCCTCGCGGCGGGGAGATCCCCAGCCGTGTGAACAGCTCCGGCTCCGAGAGCGGGAGCTCGATCATCTCCCGGATCTGTTCCAGTTCGTCGTCGAGACCGCCGATGTCCTCGTAGGAGACGCCAGTTCGCGAGGCCGACTCGGTCGGCGTCGACCCCTCGTTGCCGGCGCCGCTCTCGGTGTCCGGAGTCGATCCGGACCCGCTTGCCGAGGGCTGTCCGGCGGACCCGCCTGCCGAGGACTCTCCAGCGGACCCATCCGCAGTGGCGCCGCCAGTCCGCGAACCGATCCCGTCGCCGTCGATCGGCGGGAGGACGGTGATATCTGTGCTCTCGGTGATGTGGACTGCGCCGCTGGGGTCGGTGTCGGAGACTGCGAACGCGCCGACGCCGTCGATGTGGATCTCCTCGCCCTCGCGGAGCGGACGGTCCAGCAGTGCGCGCCGGACCGCGTTCTCCCGCTGGGCTCCGTCGAGACCGACCGACTGGGCCAGTCTGACGGTGAGGCTGTCGGCCTCCTGGATCGATGTCTGCTCGACAGTGACGGTGTCGCCGATGTTCGCCCCGGCGTTGGCCCGCGTGTCGGCGTCGATCCGGACGTACTTGCCCGTACCGCTCTCGGGCCAGGCTTTCGCCACGGTCGGCCGCTCACCCTCGATGACGAGCGGGTCACCGCTCAACACTCCGAGTCTGCTCCGGACCGTCTCGGGGACGCGGACGATCCCTCGGCCGGCGTCGCGCTTGTTCGCTCCCTTGACGGTCACCTCCATCGCATCGCCGCGCTCTGCCATACGCCGAAATAACGTGCCGACGGTCTTTACCGTTCCCCTCGCGCCGACAGAACTGCGCGGTCGCCGTCGGCCGGTCACGGCAGCTACGACCCCGTGGTCGGGGTCGGAGAAACGCCTTTAGGCGCCGACGCCGGACTAGCTCGCATGGTGGTCCAGACCGAGCGCGACAACATGACCTGGTACGAGTGTGAGGCCTGTGGCCTGCTGTTCGACGACCAGTCCGACGCGCGGGCACACGAGAACAACTGCGATGCGGAGGAACCGTCGTATATCCAGTAGTTCCCGGAGTGTTGACCTACTCGTCTGTCCCCTGGAGTGTTAACCTACTCGTCCGCGACGATTTCGTAACTCCGTTCGTCGAGTTCGTCCTCTTCGAAGACGAACACCCGGCCGTCGACGGCGGCGGTGTCTACGTCGACCTCGACGCGGTGTGAGTCGACGTGGGCGACGACGCCGGGGAAGAGGCTCTCTTCGTCGCCATCGTCGACGATCACACGACCCACGCCGGTCGTCTCCAGGATATCGTCGTGCGTGTTCAGGTCGTTGACGTAGACGAGCACGCCCTGCGTCTCGGTCGCGTCGGTGATGAGGACGTGGACTTCCTTCCCCGGCGCCGTCCGCACGCTCCCCGCCACCGTTTCGGGGACGCCGCGATAGAACGCCTCCCGGTCGTCGAGGTACGTCACTGCGACCCCGTCCTCTGTGAGTTCGACCCCGAGCGTGTCGGGCGGCACGTCGTTGCGAGCGCTCATACCGCGCCCTACCGTCGGGCAACGCAAAAGCGCGCCGTTTCCACAGAGGTAAGTACTCCCCGGAGCGATGGACGCACGATGGAAGGAGCGGCACGGGCACCGGCCGCAGGCACGGTGTTGAACGCACTCGCGACGGGCACCGGCTCGGCCTTCGCGATCGACGAGTACACCACCGCGACGGTCGAACTGGACCCGGATCGCGACGACGTAACGGGAGTGGTCGCCGAGGATCCCGACGCCGACACGGCGCTGATAGAACGCTGCGTGACGGCGGTCACCGACCGCTTCGGCGGCGGTGAAGGCGGCACCGTGGAGACCGAGAGCGAGGTTCCGATGGCCTCCGGGCTGAAGAGTTCGAGCGCCGCCGCGAACGCAACCGTCCTCGCGACGCTGGACGCACTCGGCGCCGCCGACGAACTCTCCCGAACAGACGCATGCCTACTCGGTGTCGACGCCGCCCGCGAGGTGGGCGTCACCGTCACCGGCGCCTACGACGACGCGAGCGCGAGCATGCTCGGCGGCGTGACGGTCACCGACAACACCGCCGACGAACTGCTCGCCCGCGAGGAGCGAGACTGGCGCGTCCTGGTCTGGACGCCGCCCGAGCGGTCGTTCTCCGCGGACGCCAATGTCGAGCGCTGCCACCAGATCGCGCCGATGGCCGACCTCGTGGCCGACCTCGCACTCGACGGCGAGTTCGAGCGCGCGATGACGGTCAACGGGCTGGCCTTCTGCGCCGCGCTCGATTTCCCGACGGACCCACTCGTCGACGCCATGCCCCACGCGCGGGGCGTCTCGCTGTCGGGCACCGGCCCGAGTTTCACGGCCGTCGGCGATCCAGCGGGGCTCGACGCCGTCCGCGACCACTGGGAAGACCTGCCTGGCCGGACGTGGCTGACCGACACCCAGACCGAAGGCGCAACGATCCGATGATGCCCACGTTTGCCCGCAGACCCACACACAGACCATGACCGACGACAAGACACCGACCGACGACCGCACGTCGACGACGGACAGTCCCGGAAGCTACGCCGAGGAGATGGACCTGGACGAACTCCGCGCGGAGATCCAGAACATCGACCGGGAGATCGTCGAACTGATCGCCCAGCGGACCTACGTCGCCGAGACTATCGCGCAGGTCAAAGCGGAGCAAGGCCTGCCGACCACCGACGAAGAACAGGAACAGGCCGTGATGGACCGCGCGGGCGAGAACGCCGAGCAGTTCGACGTCGACTCCAACCTCGTGAAGGCCATCTTCCGCCTGCTCATCGAGTTGAACAAAGTGGAGCAGCGAGAGACGCGGTGAGGAAGTCCACGAGGAGACATCCGCTCACTTTTCCGTGTCGGTGTACGACGCGGCCAGGTCGTCCAGCGCCTCGTGGCGCTCGGTCGTGTGCGGCGCTGTCAGCGGCGAGACGCTGACCGACCCGTCGACGACAGCGCGGCGGTCGGTCCCGTCCGGGTCGGGAATGTCTCCGTCGGCCATCCGCTCCCAGATCCGGTCGTGGAGCGTGATCCCGTTTTCGTCGCCACGGCTGGCGGTCATCTGATACACTTCTGAGGGACGGGTGATCGCCATGTCCGCCCGGCCCCACTCCGCCACGGGAGAGTTGACGTTGAGGTAGTCGGCCTGCTCGAAGACGCCCTGATCGGTGGCGTGCTGGACCAGATACGCCGTCGCACGTGCGGCTTCGTCGTAGCTCTCGTCGTCGACATCCACGTCAGTCACACGGGTATCCGCACCGGCGGGGACGTACATCGAGACGGCGATAGCGGGGACGTCGAAGAAGGTCGCCTCGACGGCGGCGGAGACGGTCCCCGACCGGCCGAGGACGTACGCGCCGAGATTGGCGCCCTCGTTACAGCCCGCGACGACGAGGTCGGTGTCGGGAACCAGCGAGCCCAGGCCCGCGACGACGCAGTCGGCGGGCGTCCCCTCGATGCTGTAGCCGAGTTCGTGGTCGTGGACGGTCACGTCGTGAGAGAGCGTGCGGCCAACGGCGCTTTTGTCCTCGGCCGGTGCGACGACGGTCACGTCCGCGATGTCCGCGATTGCGTCGTAGACGGCACGGAGGCCGGTCGCCTCGATACCGTCGTCGTTCGTCAGCAGGATCGACGGCTCGTCCATACCCATGCTCCCCGCGTCAGCGACAAAAGCACACCGGCGTCGCGACGGCGGTCCGGTTCGACGGCTGACGATCAGGGCGGGACGCGGTCGATGACCGTCTCTCCGTCGACGACGAGGTTGAACGCCTGCTCGTCGTCGTTCCAGAGGACGAGGACGTTCTCGACCGAGAGCACGTCACCGTAGCCGGCCGTTCGGAGGTCTCCGTTCAGCGTCGACTCCTCAGTCAGCACCGCGAAGTGGTCCTCGGTCTGGCTCCCGTCCCCGACCCGGTAGAGTGGATTGCCGCCCTCCGAGAGGTCGTGGCTCAGTTTCGCGAAGACGGCGTCGACACGGTTGGTGACGTGCGTCTCACTGTTGGCGAGTTTCGCCGTCCGTGTCTCGTCCAGTGCGAAGTCGTACGTCCGTCGCCCGTCGAGTCGGAGCAGGCTGTAGGCGTACTGGACGTCGACGTTGACGAACTCGCCAGGCTGCGCGTCTCCGGTGTCTGAAGTGTCCTCGCCGGCGTCGGTCGCGTCATCGTGGGCATCACCTGTCACTGCGGCTTCGTCGAGACGCCGCTGGAAAGGCGGGACTGCGAGGTCGGACTGCAGATCGAACGACCAGCAGTCGTCGCTCGGTGCGTCGCCGGGCCACAGCCGGACTGTTGGGGCGTAGATCGTGAACGGGCCGTCGTCGGCGACCGCGCGTTCGACGTCCCGGAGGCCGAGCGCGGTGTTGCGGTCCGCGGGCGCAGTCGCCACGACGGTTCCGTCCGCAGCGAGCGCGTCGCCGTATCGCTCGACGACGGCAGCCGGGTCGTCGAGTTCGCTCAGGACGTTCGAGAACAGCACCAGGTCGAAGCCTGCGTCGTCGGCTCCGTCGGACTCCCCCTCGCTGGCAGCGCTTTCGGGGTCGAACTCCTCGGCGCGCTCGCGGTGGACGGAGGCGTGGAAGTTCCGGCCTGTCTCCCCGAGCAGCGATTCGAGGACGGCCGCGGCCGCGCTCGGTTCGACCGCGTGATACTCGACCAGGGCGTCTTCCGGGAGGAAGTCGTGGAGACCGAGCGCGGGGCCGCCGACGCCCGCACCGACGTCGAGCACGCGCAGATTTCGGGGTAGCAGCCCGTCATTCCCCAGTTCGGCGAGGACGTACTGGGCGACTGCGTAGTAGTCCGGGAGGTGATAGAGAGCGTAGGCCAGGGCCGTCTCGTCGTCGTACTCGACGGGGTTGCCGTAGAGGTAGTCGGTCTTGACGCCACGGATGCGCTCCTGGATGGCGTCGCCGGTGTCGCTCTCCGGCCATCCCGGACCGTAGCGCTCGACCAACAGATCTTCGAGCGCGCGTCCGTACTCCTCCGGAAACGCCTCGACGCCGTGGAAGGTCAGTGAAAGTGGGCCTTCTTCGACTGGGACGAAGGTCCCCTCTTCACGTTCGAGGAGTCCGAGGTCGGTCGCTGACTCGCGCAGCACCTGCCGTACTGCTGCCGGATGTGGCTCTCCGTCGACGTACTCGTGGATCTCGTCGGGGTCGATCGGCCTCACCTCGCGGAGGTACTTCGCGTTCGAGCGGACCGCCTCGCGCTGGTCGGCGTTCATCGCCCCGCCCCGCCGTCGCCCGCCTGGTTGCGTGGGTTCGCGTCGCGATAGAGCGCGTCGAACGCCGCCTCGTCCGCGTCGGCGAGTTCGCGGGCTGCCGCCGCGACCCCGTCGGCGCCATCGAAGGCCGACTGGATGTCGGCGTACACCCGGGGGTCGTTCCCGGTCACTTGCTCGAGCAGGTCGAACAGTTCTCCAGAGACCGGCGTCTGGAACTCCTCGCGCACGTCCTCGGCGGCGAGGCCGAACGCGAGGATGGCGGCGTGGGCGCTCGCCTGAACGGTCTCCATCGCCTCGTCGTGGTCGGCGGCGGTGGTCTCGAAGAGGTCGTTGCCGGCGGCGGTCAGCCCGTCGCGGATCCGGTCGGTGACCGGGCCGGTGGCGTCCGGGACGACCGCGACAGATCCCGGCGCGTTGGCCGCGGCGAACAGCGGGTGGAAGCTCACTCGCTCTGTCGTTGGCGCGGCTGCTTCCATCGCACCGAGAGCGGGTTCCATCACACCGGTCACGTCGACAAGTGCTCGTTCGCCTTTGGCGGCGTGGGCGTCGACCGCCGCGTCGAGCGCGGGGATCGGCACGGCAAAACAGACCGCGTCGAAGCGCTCGTCGGTGTCAGCCGGGACGGCACGGGCGTCGAGTGCGTCGGCCGCCTCGGCGACCGCTCGGCGTGCCGCGTCCGCGTCCCTGTCGGTGAACGCGACTGCCGGCGGGTCGGTCGACCCGGCAGCGAGCGCGTCGGCGAACCACCGACCCATCTCTCCGGCACCGACGACGAGCAGTTGCATGAGTCGGGGCTACTGGGTCGCCTCTCAAAAGCGGTTCGGTCAGGCCTGTTTCGGGCAGAGCGCGAGCGAACCGCGGCGCCGTGGTCCAGTGTTTCCCCACGCGGTCTGAAAACGCTTAACACGCCTCACCGAGATGGCCACGACATGAGACGCGTCCGCTTTCGCGATTCTGCCGGCAACGTCCGTGGGGGGCGGTGGGCGACCCGTGACGGCGAGGACGTCGTCACGGCTGCCGCCGGCCCGTACGGCCGTATCGCCTTCGGCGACGAGACGTTCGACCCCGACGATGTCGACATTCTCCCTCCGTGTGAGCCCACGAAGATAATCGCTGTGGGCCGTAACTACGCCGACCACGCCGCCGAGCACGACGCCGAAGTCCCCGACCGGCCGTTGCTGTTCATCAAGACACCCAACACCGTCGCGAGTCACGGCAGCACGGTCACGCTTCCGGGCGGGAAAGAGCGCATCGACTACGAGGCCGAACTCGGCGTCGTCATCGGCGAGCAGTGTCGCAACGTCTCCGAAGGCAACGCCGAAGACGTCATCGCGGGCTACACCTGCCTCGACGATATCTCCAATCGCGACGACCAGAACCGGGAGCAAAACTGGGTTCGCGGCAAAGCCTTCGACAACGCCGCCCCGATCGGCCCCGTTATCGCCACCCCAGAACACCTCTCCGACGACGCCTCGATCGAGACGCGCGTCAACGGCGAGACCAAACAGTCGGCGACCATCGACCAGATGGTCTTCTCTATCCCCGAACTGATCGCCGAAATCACCGAGTACATGACTCTCGAACCCGGTGACGTTATCGCGACCGGAACGCCCGAGGGCGTCGGTAAACTCTCCGACGGCGACGACGTCGAGATCGAGATCGGCGGCGTCGGCACACTCGAACACTCCGTTCGGGTCCCCGAGTAACGGCTGCACCCCGAATTCTCCCCTCTCGATATCTCTCTCCCCCGTGAACGGTGTATCTTGCTCACCCGTGAGCCGTGTATTTCCCTCGCTCGTGGACCATGTGACCGGGACACGCGTGTGGTGTGTTACCACAATTTGTCGGGGGTTTAACACAATCACACCGCTTGCTACTGATACGATGGTGCTATTCCAGACCGACTGACCGCGAGTCCGGTCGCGAGGGCGAGACGCTCTGCGGCGGGGCTCACAGGTTCCGAGGCACGGTGCGCTGACCACCACACCACCCCGCCACAATGCAAGACAACCCACGCTGTACGCACGTATCGTCCACCGAAACGCAGAGCCCGCCGCGCTATCGCGCGACCTGGCGCGGCATCGCCGTCATGGCGGCGTTCGCGCTCGCGACCCCGCTGTTCGTCTGGGCCATCTCCCGGCCGGTCCAGACGCTGACGCTGGCCGTCATCGTCGTCGTCGCTCACGCCCTCGCTCGGGCCATCCACCGGTCCGACGGGTTCCCGCTGACCGCAAGTCGCCGGGTGGCCGTCCGCGCCCTCGCCCGCGTGACGCGCGACTAACCGCCGACGTTCTTTTCGTACCCGACGCAGTCACGGACGCATCCACATAGTCACGGACACAGACCTTTCGTCGCTGCCGCCTACACTACGTATTCGTCTTCTTGCAGTTGGACGTAGTTTCCGTCTCCGAATCCGCGTTTGGTCCACTTGTAGTCCGCGACAACCTTCAGCGCGGTCCAGCCCGACCGGACCGCTCCCAGCCAGTCGTAGCCGCCTCGCGATTGCATCTGGCTGGCGGCGGCGAACGCGCGGTCCCAGTCGGCCGGTTCCCAGCCGCGGACGATCTCCGCGAACGTGACGTTCCGCAAGACTTCGTCACCGATCGCCGCTTTCCACTCGCGGTTGTATCGCTCCAGTTCCCCGCGAGCGGCGAGCTCACCCGCGATCTTACCCGTCCGGAAGGCCACGTGGTCGCCGCCCTCGTGGAACGCAGAGGTGGCGCCCATCGCGCCGCCGACCACCGCGACCCCCGCGCGGGTCGGGGATTCGATGGGCCGCGTCGAGGAGATCGGATACGCCTCGGTCCCGCCCTGTTTCCCGCGGTCCTCGACGAGCGGGAAGTCGTCGATGTCGTACTCTGGATACTCGCGTTCGAGCAACCGTTCGAGATACACCGACCCCGAGGGGATCTGTTCGTCCTCTGGACGGAGAAGGGCGTACTCGTCACGGTTTGCCACCGCGTCGATGTCGACGCCGATCGGCATCGTCAGACCCACGCGGGCGACGTTGTCGTCGTTGGGGAAGATCCACGGGTAGGCGGTGTGTCCCGGCATCACGCCCCACCAGAACTTGATGTAGCCCGGGTCGAACAGCTCTTCGGGGATCCGTCGGTGCTCCTGGTAGGCGATGTGGTTGGCCTCGTTCGCGGTGAGCGAGTCGGCGATCGAGCGGCCCTCGGGCATGAACTGGTCGAGCGTGGCCGTGCTCACGGTCCGCTGGGGACCGTCCGCGAGGATCAGATAGTCTGCGCCGATAGTCTCGCCGTCAGCGAGGTCGAGCCGGTGGCGCGGGTCATCGCCTGCACCGGCACCCACACCGGCAGTTGGGTCGCTCTCGACGGTTCGGACGCTCGTGCCGACGCGATAGGTCCCGCCGGCTTCCTCGGCGCGGTCGCGAAGCCAGTCGTCGAACCGAGCGCGGTGGAAGGCGAACCCGAAGGAGCCGTAGCTGGAGTCGATCCCGGTCGAGTCGAGGACGAGTTTCTCCGACGGGCCGATGAACTCGGCGCCGTCGAGAACGCTCAGAATGACCTCGTCGGGAATGTCGTCGACGGAGACGCCCATGATGTCGAGCCAGTAGTCGAGCATGCCCGCGGCATCGGTCGAGTCCGGCCCGAGGCGGTCGCGGTCGTCGCGGGGAACGCCCTTCTCGACGACGAACGCGTCGGCACCCTCGCGAGCGGCCGCCCACGCCGCGGAAGTGCCAGCCGGCCCGCCGCCCACGATCGCAACGTCAACGCGGTCCATACGCCTACCCCTGCCGCCGGGCAGTATAAATCCACGTCCTTCGACCGTGCGAAAATCCCCGCGAGCACTACGATACCGGACGTTCGTTTCACTCGCTCGCCAGAACAGGCGCCAGTCCCGCCCATGGTCAGACCTAACCCCCACGTCGCCTAATATCGGTGCATGACCGATCTGGTAGACACGTTCCTCGAGAACCGCTGGATGGTTCAGCCCAATCACGCGAACAGTCTCGGGACGACCCACGGCGGAAACGTCCTGAAGTGGATGGACGAGATCGGCGCGATGTCCGCCATGCGCTTTTCGGGCCAGGACTGTGCCACGGCCCGGATGGACCAGGTCGATTTCAAGCGCCCGATCCCTGTCGGCGAGACGGCGCTCGTCCAGGCGTACGTCTACGAAACCGGGCGCACGAGTGTGCGAGTCCGCCTGCGTGCTTTCCGCGAGGACCCGCGGACAGGCGAAACTGAACTCACGACGGAGTCGTACTCGATATACGTCGGGATCGACGAGAACCACGAACCGGCACCGGTCCCGGACCTCACCGTCTCGACCGACCGCGGTCGCGAACTCCGCGAGGCCGCGCTCGACGGCATCGAAGACGACTGACCGTCGCCGCGGTACTCGATTGTCACGCGACCACGGCCGACATCGTGGCGTGGACTTATTCCCTGACCCGACCTACCTGCCGGTATGACGCTCGATATAGAGCCGCCGGCGCCGCCGGAACTCGAACCCGACACGGACGCGGAGGACTACGACGACGTAAACGTCGACGTCGACGAATACCGCCGCGAGGAGCTGCAGACCTTTCTGGACGAGGGTGCCTGGGAGCGGGCGTTCGACCAGTGGGCCGAAGCCACCGAGATGGACGAGGCCACCTTCGATATCGTCACGGACCTGGGTCTCTTCGGAGAGTTCGATTTCTTCTGGGACGACTTCGCCGACCGCGTCGGGTACCACGCCCCGGGCATCCCCGAAGACTGGCGCGAGCGCACTGTTCACCCTGACCTCGACTCATGGGGCACAGTCTCGACGATAAACGCCGGCCTCACAGAGTTCGGACAGACGGTCTGTGATGTCCTGAAAGCTGACTACATCGACTGGGACGCCGACTACGAACCGCCCGACGAACTCCCCGATTTCGAGGAGTGAGGACTGCACCGGACTGCTAGTGCGACACCGCCTCTTGCTCTCCGGACAGCACCGTTCGCTCCCGCAGCACCCCCTCCCGTTCCCGGCGCCCTGCTCCTTACTCCCTCGGCACTGCGATGTTCCGCAGGCGGGCGCCACACTCTGGACACACCTCCAGAGGTTCCTCAGTCGTGACGTGTTCGAGGCAGTCGGGACATTCGTATCGTTTTTCGGTCGGTGTGTATGGATCTTTTCCGTGCATGCGGTAAACAGTGAACGTATATCGTATAAAGCGTTCCCACAAAGGAATACTAGGAATATAACTACGGTTAAACGGAGTCTCGCCCAACGGACAAACAGGGTCGGCTTAGCGGTCGTAGTCACCAGTCAGGAGAGTCGAGGCGATTCGATGGCCATCGAGCGCGTCGGTGAGCGACTCGCGGGTCGCGCCAGGCGCGAGGTCGAGAGTTCGGTCGACAGCCCACAGCGTGAACCGGTAGGTGTGTGCGCCGTCGTCGGCCGGCGGCGCGGGGCCGCGATAGCCGATGTCGCCGAACCCGTTCGTCCCCTGGCGAGCGTCCCCGAGACTCGACACCGTCTCGGTGCGGGGGACGTTCTCGGGAACTGCATCGACGTCGGCCGGGACGTTCCAGAGCAGCCAGTGGACGAACCCACCCGCGTCCGGGTCGTCGAGCGCCAGTGCGAGAGAATCCGCGTCGTCGGGCACGCCGTCCACGACCAGACGCGGCGAGACATCGTCACCGTCTGCCGTGTGTCGAGCGGGAATCGAATTACCCGCGTCGAACGCGGGTGAGGACAGCGTCAGTCCCACCTCGCCCGTTTCAGGCTGACCGCCGGTTGCCGACCCTGTCGCTGTCGGATCCCTCGTCGACCCGGTCGCGGTCGAGTCGGTCACACGCCCGGTCGCCGTTCCCGTTGGTTCTGACGAGTCGTCGGAGCCGGCACAGCCCGCGCCGAGAGCGCTCGCGAGCAGCGCGATAATCGCCCGCCTGGTGCGCATGGGCGCACTTCACGGCCCAGCGGTTTGAGCGCTACGCCCCGTTCGAGCCCGCGGCCTTGATAAACCCTCGCGACGGACAGGGGGGTATGGAATCAATCGTTCCCCCGACCGAACGCGAGTGCGAACGGTGCGGTCGACACGACGTCTGGGACGCAGAGTGTGAGAACTGGGCTATCGCTACCGAAAACGGCGAGAAACAGGCCGGAAACCCCCATTGTCTTCACGAGTGGGATATCAACGGCGCGTACAACCCGCTCGAGGGCCGCCCCTGAACCTCCGCCGAACGGCACTGCACTTCTCTCACTGTCCCGCTCCACGACACTGTTCTATTCCCGTCACATCGTCTCGCTCAGCGTCTCGCGCACGCTCGGCGTGTCGCCGTCGTGTGGCGTCGTGCGCTCACGGATGCGCGCGACGTGGACCGTCTCGGTGGCGTCGTCGAGGACTGTCACAGCGCCGGTCTCCGTCGGGAGTCGGTCGCGGAGCGACTGTTCGAGGTAGCTCGGCCGCGCCTGCGTCAGCGCCTCGATATCCGATTCAGCGGTGAGCCGATGCGCGAGCAGGAGGTCGGACTGTGAGACGGCGACCGATGGGACGGCTCCCGGCCGTTGGGTCGCAAGCACCAGGCTCACGCCCGGCGCCCGTCCCCGCGTCAAGAGCCGTTCCAGCGCCGGCCGTGCGACCCCGTCGAACAAGGCGTGTGCCTCGTCGACGAGGAGCCACGGCAACCGCTCTACCGTTCCGCTCACTCTCGCCTCGTAGAGCCCCGCAGCGGCGGCGTGAACGACTGCATTCATTCCGGCTCGGTCGAGTTCGGAGACATCCAGTACGGTGACCGCCGGACTCGCCAGATCTGTCGGTTCGAGCCCGTCGGCGTCGAAGACGGACCACGAGTCGGCCAGTCGGAGGTGGTTCACCGCGGCCCGCACGTCCGCGTCCGGTGCATCGGATGCGTGAACGCATTCGATCAATCCCGGGAGCGTATCACGCCGCCGGGCCGCTCGCCAGACGAGACTGCCCGGGCCGCTCTCCGGGTCGAGCCCGAGCAGCTGACACCACGCCCGCGGGTCGAGCGCCGCTGGCCGGACGGTGGGACTCTCGATCACATTCGCAGGAACCGCTACGCCAGCCGACTCGCTGGCGAGCGACGCGAACACGCCCATCGGGTCGACGAGGACCGGTGCGAGCCCCTCAGTCCGGGCGATTTCTTCGGCGATAACCCCGAGCGTGTACGATTTCCCGTATCCACGCTTCCCGACCACGAGGGCGGCGTGTGGCCCGTCGAGGTCCAGATGGAGCGGCGCGCCCGCGCTCCCGTCGAGCGCCCGATAGGCCCCTATCTGTCCCGTCGGTCCGGCGTCGAGGCCGCCGTCGCGTCCGAGTACGAACGTCACGGAGCGGGATGGTCCGCTCCCGATATTTGAACCTTCACCCTTAGAACCGATTGACCGACTGGACAGCGCGGCACAGTCTACGGCCGGGACAGCACTCAGCGCCGTCGACTGACGCCAAGGAGAGCGAGAGCAACCAGCGCCAAGAGTGCGACACCCGGACCGAATCCAGGCCCACTGTCGCCCGACGACCCTTCGCCGTCGCTGTCGTCATCCCCATCGACGGGTCTGCCATCGGTCGCGGCAGTCTCGTCTTCCGGTCCAGTCGGCGCATCTGTCGGTGTGGCCGCCGACGGTCCATCGGGTGCGGATGTCGGCGTCTTGGTTCGGGCCGCTGTGACAGTCGCTGTCTCCGTCTCAGTCTCCGGCGGCGTTCCGGTCGATGTCTCAGCCGTTGTCGGCGCCTCGGTCCGGGTCGCGGTTTCGGTCTCAGTCGCTGTCGGCGTCCCGTTCGATGTCTCAGTCGCTGTCGGCGTCGGAGTGGGCGTCGTCACCTCGTCGGGCACTGTCCCGTCTGTCCCCGTCTCGACTGTGACGCTTCCCTCGACCGTGGCGGTGTCGCCGTCGAAGTCCTCCAGCGAGAGGGTCACGTCGTAGGTTCCCGGTTCGGCGTAGGTGTGATTCGGCGCCACCCCGTGACCGGTGGTACCGTCACCGAACTCCCAGGTGTATCCGACGACGCCGTGGCGGTCGGGGTCGTAGGACACCGCCGCGTCGAACGTCACAGTGACGTTTTCGCCGGTTACAGCCGTCTCGTATGCGAACTGGCCCACCGGTGGTTCCGTCTCGCGTGTGCAGGCATCGCCCTTGTCGTCGTCGTTCGAATCTGTCTGGTCGGGGTTGGCGAGCAGCGGGCAGTTGTCTTCGCTGTTGACCACGGTGTCGTTGTCCGCGTCGGGGCCGCCGAGCCCGGCGTCGAGATACCTCGCGACGGTCCACTTCCTGTTCAGGTCGCTCACGGTATCCCGCAGCCCAACCCGTCTGTCCCACTTCGACTCGCGGAAGTTGTACTCGAGATTCGGCCAGTCCTCGTAGCCCGTCAGCGTGGTCACGTCATCGTCGTCGTTGACGTCGAGTGTGACGGTGGCGCCGACCCGTCCGTTCCGGTTCCAGTCGATACCTCCGGATGTCGGCACGACGTGACGAGTCATGAACGCAGCGTCGCTGCCGTTGGCGACGAACACGGCCCGCTCACCGCTGGGTCCGTCGATCCCTGCGGATTCGTCGAGTGCCGACTCGTCGAGGGGGCCGATACTCTCACGAGAGTAGTCGAGGTCAGCGTTCACTTTCACGAACGTTCCGTCCTGGACGCCGGGGACCGAGACCGCGCGCCCGATGCGGTCGTGCGCTATCGGGTAGTTCATCACGCTCAGGTAGTTGGGCTTCCCGTTGACGTCGTCGTTGCCCCCGTGGTGGAGGTTGAGGTTGTGCCCCAGTTCGTGCATCACTGTGACGGCCTGGAGCCACTCTTTCTCTCCCTGGATAGACGTGTCCGCCAGCGAGTCCCGCATCGAAGTGAATCGCGCACGTTCGATGGCCGTGTCGTCGGCGCTTTGCTTGGTTGCGAAGACAGCGATGGCACTCCCCGGTGATGGGGCCCATCCCAGGCTACCGCTGGACGTATTGTGGGCCGAGATGAGGTAGTGATAGCCCAACTGACGCGCATCGAGGAGGTTCTCGCAGTGCGAACTCGACCGCTGGCTCGCGGTTCCGAACCGACCGCCACAGGGCTCGTCACGACCCTGGAGTTGCATGAACGTATCCACGTCCAGCATCCGCGTCTCCGGAATAGCCTCGTCGACTTCCAGATGGAGGTCGATACCACGTTCGTCTCCGGGATTGTCGACTGGCGCGTCCGCGAACGCGGATTCGACCCGGTCCAGCGAATCGGGGAGTAACTCGTGGTCGTGGGCCCGAAGACAGTCGCCACCCTCGGAACAGTCCATGTAGTCTACCTCGACGAAGATATCTTTCTGCTCCGGATCGGCCCCGGACAGCGTCAGATCGGCTTCCTCGTCGCGGTCGATATCGAAGCCGTTTCGCTCCCAGTTGTCACACAGTGCGTCGCCGTCGCTGTCGGCGTCGCCGTCCCCGGTCGTGTCACGACAGCGGGCCACTTCACCGACGAAGGAGTCCTTCGATCGAAAGCCGTGGCTCCCGTAGACGTAGTAGTGGTCCTCGTCGAGAACGACGTCAGAGATGATTGCCTCTCCTTGTCGGTCGAGTCGCCCCTTCCAGACGAGTTCCCCGTCAGGACCGGTGTGGACCAGCAGCGAGTCGCGCTCGCCGGTCGCCTCTGGTCCGGCCGTGCTTCCGGCCAGCGTGATGTTGCCGCGGTCGGACTGGACGACGCTGACGGCCCGCTGGCTGCCGGGGCCGCCGTAGGTCCGTTCCCAGCGGATCGTCCCGCCGGCTCCGACCTTCACGAGCCAGGCCTCCGCGTCACCGTCGACGGTTTTCGTCCCGGCGGCGAGGTACCCCCCATCGTTCGCCTCGATGACCGTATCGAAGCGGTCCATTCCCGACCCGCCGAGTTCCTGCGACCAGGCTTTCTCCCTGCCGTTGCTCCCCACGAGGAGGCCGTTCGTGCTGGTTCTCTCGATAGTGACCCCGGCGACCAGATAGCCCGACCCGGTCTCGACCACGTCGTGGCCGCTCCCGGTATCGAGGCTGCTGTTCCACTGTTCTTCGCCGCTGCTGTCGACTTTCAACAGCATCGCACCCGAAACGAGCTTCGTCTGCTGGCCCGTTCCACGCAGCTTATCGATCGTTCCAGTGATGATCGCACCGCCGTCGCTCGTTTCCGCGACGCCGAATGCCTGACTGAGCCTGACCCTGTGCCTGTCTTCGGGGTCGGACTGACACGGATGGACCTGTTCGTGATGCGGACGAGTGGTCCAGGTCGGAGAGCCGCTCGCCGTGTACCCCTTGATGACGACGCCTGGCACTCTCGGCGGCCCGCAGTCACCCGAGAATTCCAGGGGGATCTCCTCGGTGCCGACAGCGATGTACCCGCCGCCCTCGAGACGGGCTATTCCGCCGACATCGGAGAGCTCACGCCACGTGTCTTGCCCGACGACTTCGCCTGTCGGTCCGATAGCTGTGACCCGGCCCTGGCCACTGTCGTAGTCCGGCCCCGACAGGCCGACGGTTTCGGCGACGATGACGCCACCGCTGGGTGTTCCGGCGGCAGTCGTGACTCCGATGTAACCCGGCCCCGAGATGTTCGTCCGCCAGGCCCTGACTGCCGGGACCGTGATGTTGCCGACCTCGGGTATCGGGTCACCTTCCCCCGTCGCTGCTGGCCGGTCGTCCAGGCTGACCGAGTGGTTTCTATTGGCTGATGACCGGTTTCTACTGGCTGATGACCGGTTTCTACTGGCTGATGACCGGTTTCTACTGGCTGATGACCGGTTTCTGTCGGCTGACAACTGGTTCTTTCCATCAGTTGGGACAGTTCTGTCGCCTCTCGGTCCCGTAGCCCGCTCGATGGCTGTTCCAGGTGCGGTAGAAAAACTATCGGGTGGCGACTGCACCGCCTGCGCGGCCCCCGTCTCGATCGATTGTGTCGATACCCCAACTGCACTCGTTCCGACGCCGAATCCAAGCAGTGCTACGACGAACACCGACGCGACAGCGACGACCCAGACTGATGCCCCCCGCGGTGTTTCCCCCGGCATCTGTCTCGTCTGTGTACGCCCCCACTGATAATGCCTGCCCCCGGGTTCACACTTGTCGCGGCTGGAAATTTCCCCGGTCCCGCCCGAACTCACGCGACACGCCCGGTCACACCACCACAGTAGCCATTGAAAGACATGGCTCGGACGATCGCCCGCACTCTTGCGATCGACCGTGCAAACGCTTTCAATCGCTACTATACTTTCCGCGGTCGACAATCAAGAAAGACCACTGAATGGCCGCAGAATCGGTTGTTCGAATCGGGGACCGAGCTCGGTGCTCACGTCCGTTCGCAACAGAGAGCCAGGGCAGGGATTCGAACCCCGGGAGTCTCGATTACAAGTCGAGTGCTTGAACCACCCAAGCTCCCCTGGCGCAGACGACGATTGCCCGCCCTCCTTTGTGTGGTTGTCGTTTCGTCGTCGGGGTCGTCCGTCGTTCGGGTCGGTCGATCACGGACCGGACTCGTCCAGCGGTTTTTCCAGTTGCACTCGGTACGAGCCGTAGCCGTGGCGTCGGTAGAACCGCCGTGCGGACTCGTTGTCCGCCATCGCCTCGAGAACGACGGTTTCGGCACCGAGCGCCTCGAGGCGCTGCTCTGCCCTCGCCAGCAGTTCACTGCCGATCCCCTCGTCGCGCCGGTCGGGCATCACGTAGAGGTTCTCGACGATGCCCTGGGTGACGCCCATCTCGTAGCTCCCGCGGTCGATCGTGAACATGACGAATCCGACGAGCCCCGCGTCACGAGCGACGACCAGCCGATCGGTGATCGCGTGGCGCGTCAGTTCGTCGCGGATCACCCCGCGGTTCTCTTCCGGGAGGACGCGCGAATCGTACTGCTGCTGTTCGGCTGCGAGGGCGACCCACATGTCGGTGACCGCCTCCGCGTCCGACACGGTGGCGAGTCCGAACTCCATCGGATTACCGGAGAAAACAGTCCGACCGGCAAAGGTTTTCGGTCGCGGATCGCGGCTGGTGGTTGTCGCCTGGTGGCTGGCGAAGTCGCCGGGTGGTCACCACTCAGATGTCGCGACAGTCCGCACAGAGCAACTGGCCGTTGAACCCGCGGAGGTCACGCGCGAGCGACCCGCACGCCTCGCAGATCGACTGGTCCTCGTACTCCGCTTCGCGGCCGCCCTCACCGAGGTCGCCTGGACCGCTCGTGCCTGCAGCGACCGGTTGCCTGTCGGACAGCTCCGGGCTGGAGGCCGTATGGTCCGTGCCGACGGCGGGTGCGAACGGAGATGTCGTGATGAGGTCGTGTTCCGAGACGACTCCGACGGTCTCGTCGCCGTCAGCGACGAGGACGCGCTTGGTCGCAGCGGCGGACATCTCGTCGGCCGCTTCGGCGATCGTGTGGTCCGGCGACACCGTTGGAACCGTCTCGGTCATGGCATCGGCCGCAGTCTCCGCCAGGTCGTCGACCATCGCAGTCAGTGCGTCCCGCTCGGTGACTACGCCTACCGGGTCGGAGCCCCGCAGCACGACGACGCTCTCGACCTCCGCTTCGAGCATTAATCGGACTGTCTCCGTGAAATCGTCGGACTCGGACACGCCGACGAACTCCCGGTCCATCACCTCCTGAACCGATACGTCGCGTTCCATGTCAACACCTTCCACACACGCCGCCTAAAGTGTACTTGCACCACGCTTAAGACGCCATCCAGTCTAGGTTAGGAGTTGCGGGCGCTGTCTGCGAAACGTCGTTCTGAACTGATCGGTTCGGCGTCGCTACGCTGGCGGTTCAGTGTCCGTTGTGGCCCAGGCCAGTCTGACGTCGTCGCCCGTCGCCCGGCACTCTTCGAGCGCGTGTTTCGCGTCCATCCCCGCGTCCTGAGCGACCGTGCCGCGGCCCACGCCGACCTTGAGTTCGACCGACACCTCGTCGCGGACGTGGTCGATAGCGTCGCGATACGCCTCGGACTCCAGGTCGGGGCAGACCGCGATGACGTTGTCGCCCCCGACGAAAAACGAGAGGGAGTGATGGGCTTCGCGCATGTAGCGCATCAATTCGGCGTAGCCCTGCTCGATGTGAATGAACGTATCGAACTCGTTGAGTTCGTCCGTGTACTTGCTGGTCGCGTCGTTGACGTCGAAGTGGGCGATCTGGACGTCGTCGTCGGCCCGGAATTCCGCGTCGATGGTGCGCCCGCGGAGTATCTCTTTGCGGTGTTCGTCCTGTGCGCTCCCGGCCTCCTGGAGCTGTTCGGTGGCCGTTCCGAGCGCTTCCGCGGGCGTCGTGCCCGTCGCGACGCTGACGCTCATCGTGACGGGATAGCGGTTGCCGACCGACTCCTGGATGAGTTCGTGGTCGGTCACGTCCAGCCCGTTGGTGACGGCGATCATGTTGTCGAACCGCGAGAAGAAGACGTAGCCGCCGCGGTTGCCGACCAGCTGGGACAGGTCCGCGTAGAGGCGCGATTGCAACGTCTGGAGGTCCACTTCCCGGCGGGGTTCCGGCGTGACGGTCCAGGGCCCGTAGTTGTCGATCTGGATGTGTGTGACCTGCGTGTTCGTCACTGTGTCCCGATTTGGGTAGCTGCGCGTATTGTTCTTTCCGTTGCCGGTCGCCGTCGGAGACGGGGGTCGCCCGACGGGAGCGTCTTCCTATTTTTGCTCGACAGTGTCGGGGTGGTCGCCGTCGTAACTGCTGTCGATGTCGGGGTCGACCAGCCGGTCGTCGTCGGTCGCGAGTTCGACCGTTTCGACCAGCGAATCGTAGGTCACTACCTCGGTCGCGGTCAGCTTCGGGAGGTGCCGCTGATAGATCTCCCTGCGGAGGCGGTCGCGCTTCCCCGTGTCCACGTCGGTAGAGTCGGCGTCGGCCACATCGCTGGGCTCCGTGTGTCCTTCCAGCGCGGCCACCCGCCTGGCGAGATCAGTCACCGCTATCGGTTCCTGCGCGTTCGCGAGGACGCTCAGCGCCCGTCGGCGGCAGTCGCTCGCGAGCAGGTCCGCGACGGCGTCTGCCGGTAGCCGTTCAGTCCGGTCGGTGGGTTCCGCGTCCGGGGGCTCGTTCCTGGACATCTTACTAACGGGAAGCTACGCCGTCCCACCACAAGTATGTGTCGCGGTGTCATACCACACGCCTCGAACGAACGGGTACCAGACGGGGGAGCCGGGAGATGGCGGTAGGTCTTTGCCGCGGGCGCCACACCCCCGGCGTATGCAAGTAGTGTTGCTCACGGCCGGTGAGGGCACCAGGATGCGCCCCCTGACGAGCTCGCTCCCCAAGCCGATGTTGCCCGTCGCGACGAAACCCCTCGTCGCACACACTGCCGATGCCGCCGTCGATAGCGGTGCGTCAGAACTGATCGTTGTCGTCGGCTACGAGGCCGCGGCGGTACGGGAGTACTTCGGCGAGTCCTATCGGGGAGTCCCCGTCAGATACGCCGTCCAGGAGGAACAGCTGGGCACAGCCCACGCCGTCGACTGCGCGAGCGAGTACCTCGACGGCCCGTTCGCCGTCCTCAACGGCGACGACCTCTACGACACTGCGAGTGTCCACGCGCTTTTGAACGCCGACGGACCGGTCGTCGGAACCTACACTGTCGACGACCCGACGAGTTACGGCGTGTTCGAACTGGACGGTGATGTCGTCACCGGGATCGTCGAAAAGCCGACCGACCCACCGACCGACCTCGTCAACGTCGGCGCGTACGTGTTCCCGGCCGCGGCGCGGAACTGGCTCGACGTCGAGAAGAGCGAGCGCGGCGAGTACGAGATCACCGACGTGCTCCAGCGGGTCATCGAAGAGCGCTCCGTCGGGACGGTGGCCGTCGACAGATGGCTCGGCTGTGGCCGACCCTGGGAGCTCCTGGAGGCCAACGAGTGGCGGATCGGCGAACTCGACCGACGGATCGACGGCGACGTACACCCCGCTGCCGACCTCCGCGGGGATGTCGTGGTCGAAGAGGGCGCAACTGTCGATGCGGGAGTCGTGGTCGAAGGCCCCGCCTTGATCCGGGCCGGCGCGGAACTCGGCCCGAACGCGTACGTCCGCGGTGCGACGCTCCTCGGTGCGGACACGCACGTCGGCAACGCGGTCGAGATCAAAAACAGCGTCGTCATGGCCGGTACGAACGTCCCGCACCTCTCCTACGTCGGCGACAGCGTACTCGGACGCGACGTGAACTTTGGCGCGGGCACGAACGTTGCGAACCTCCGCCACGATGGGCAGCCGGTCCGGTTCACGGTCAAAGGCGAGCGCGTCTCGACCGGCCGACGGAAGTTCGGTGTCGTCGCGGGCGACGGTGTCAAGACAGGCATCAACACTAGTCTGAACCCAGGCGTGAAGCTCTCTGCGGGCGCGACCTCCGCACCGGGCGAGTCGGTCACACGGGACCGCTGAGCCCGCGACAGCCGAACCGAGACGGAGACCTGTCGGCCGAGGTGGATCGGTAGAGGCGACATTCGGCGTCGATGTATGGCGTTAAGTGGGTCCGTCTCCACGCGTCGGACAGGATGGTCGACCCGACATCGGATCTGAACGAAGACGTACCCGAAGAGGAGGCGCCGCGATGTGCGGTCTGTGACGAGCCACTGGTCGAGAACCCGGACCATCGGGTCGTCACCCGCGTCGAGGAGGACGGCGTCGTGACGACGCATTTCTGTAACGAGTCGTGCCGTGCCGAGTGGTCGGAGTAGCGACCGGTTCGCTCGCTCTCGACGCCAATCGGGTCAAAACGGCGTCCCGGCCGTTGCAGCTATCCGCCGCGGGGCCGCCCGCGACCGCACCCGACGAACTATCAACTGTACAGATAAAAAGCTAAACCTGATTCGCGGCAACGATTTGGACATGGGAAGTGGTCGGTCGAAGACGGTCCTCATCGTGGACGACGACGAAGCCGTCGCGGACGTGTACGCGAGTCAACTCTCCGAAACGTACGAAGTGCACACGGCGTACGATGGGCGCTCTGCACTCGATAAACTGACCGATACCATCGACATCGTGCTCCTCGACCGTCGGATGCACGGGCTTTCGGGTCGGCAGGTCCTCGAAGAGATCCGCGAGCGCGACATTACGTGTGGCGTGGTCATGGTGACAGCGGTCGACCCCGGCTTCGACATCGTCGATATGGGGTTCGACGATTACCTCCTCAAACCAGTGGAACGGGACGAACTGGAGGCCGTGGTCGCGGAGACGATCGACCGCCTCGACCACCAGGAGGCGGCCCGCGAGTATCTCTCACTGGCCTCGAAGGTCGCGACGCTCCGGGTCGAGAAGAACCCGGCCGAACTCGACGCCAGCGACGAGTACGACGAACTCGTCACGCGATTGCAGGAACTCCGACAGCGCGACGACATCGACGAGGCCGAGATCGACTCGCCGCTCGACCACTGACCGACTGGTCCGTCGACCGACGAACCCGGATCCATTTACTCGCGACCGAGTAATACACCGCGCCGATCCAGCCATTCTTTTGTAGTGGCGCACAGAAACGAGGGGCATGGGACGTAACTACGCGGATCTACACGACCCGAACGCGGAGTACACGATGCGGGAGCTGTCTTCAGAGACGATGGGCGTCCAGGCGAAACGCGGTGGCGGACGTGACGTCGAGATCACTGACGTCCAGTGTACCATGGTCGACGGGAACTTCCCGTGGACACTGGTCCGGATCTACACGGACGCGGGTATCGTCGGCACCGGTGAAGCGTACTGGGGCGCGGGTATTCCGGAACTCATCGAGCGGATGAGCCCGTTCCTCGTCGGCGAGAACCCGCTGGACATCGACCGGCTCTACGAACACCTCGTCCAGAAAATGTCCGGTGAGGGGTCCATCGAGGGCGTCACTGTCTCGGCCATCGCCGGCATCGACGTGGCTCTCCACGACCTCGCCGGGAAGATCATCGAGGTGCCCGCCTACCAGTTGCTCGGCGGGAAGTATCGCGACCGGATGCGCGTCTACTGCGACTGTCACACCGAGGAAGAAGCCGACCCCGAGGCCTGCGCCGACGAGGCCGAACGCGTCGTCGAGGAACTGGGGTACGACGCCCTGAAGTTCGACCTCGACGTCCCCTCGGGTCACGAGAAAGACCGGGCGAATCGCCACCTCCGGCCGGGCGAGATCCGCCACAAGGCCGATATCGTCGAGAAGGTCACGGAGCGCGTCAAAGACCGCGCAGACGCCGCCTTCGACTGTCACTGGACCTTCTCCGGCGGGTCGGCGAAGCGACTCGCCGATGCCGTCGAGGACTACGACGTCTGGTGGCTCGAAGACCCCGTTCCCCCGGAGAACCTCGAAGTCCAGAAGGAGGTCACCGACTCGACGACCACGCCCATCTGCGTGGGCGAGAACCGCTACCGTGTCACCGAGGAGCGCCGCCTCATCGAGGACCAGGCCGTCGACATCATCGCGCCCGACATGCCGAAAGTCGGCGGGATGCGCGAGACCCGCAAGATCGCCGACGTCGCCAACCAGTACTACGTCCCGGTCGCGATGCACAACGTCTCCTCGCCCGTCGGGACGATGGCGAGCGCGCACGTCGGCGCGGCCATCCCGAACTCGCTGGCCGTCGAATACCACTCCTACGAACTGGGCTGGTGGTCGGACCTCGTCGAGGAGACCGTCATTGAGGACGGCTACATCGACATCCCCGAGGAGCCCGGACTGGGCCTGACCATCGATCTGGACACCGTCGAAGAACACATGGTCAGCGGCGAAACGTTGTTCGACGAAGCATAGCTTCGTCGAGCCGACGGGTCGAGCGACTGACTACCCCGCTTTTCTCGCCGCCGTCCGATCGTATATGTGTCACCCGGTCGAAGCGACGCCCATGGCCGACGAAGTCACAGTCGACGTCGAGGTAGAGGTCGAGGTCGATAGCGACGAACTCGAAGTCGAGTCCGAGGACGTCCGGGAACTGGAGGCGGAGATGGAAGTACCGGGCCTGGAGGTCGAAGTCGAAGCCGAGGTCGAGGTCGAAGCGTCGGACGACGAAGAAGGCGACGAGGGCGTCCAGACTCCCGAAGTCGAAATCGACTACGAGTCGACCGACGAGGATGGCGACGTCGACGAGGCGGAAGCTGCGGACGACGAAGCTGAAGACGGCGACACCGGTGAGGGGGTCGACGGCGCGGACCCCGAAGAGAGCGGAGCCGACGAGGACTGAGGACGACCACTACGGGTACGTTTCCTGCGGCGACTCCTGTCTCCTGGGCCCGCCCGCGTCGGCGTGCGTTGAGACCGAAAGACCGTAGACGGAGCCAGACGCGCACCCCCTATGCGCACCATCGACGAAGTCCACGTCGTACCGCTGGGGTACGAGCACGACCGGATCCTCCAGCCTGTCCGGAAGCACGACGCGGACCTGGTGTACCTCCTGAGCGAGAACGGCGTGGACGATCGGTTGACCCCCTACCAGGAGGCGCTGGTCGCGGAACTCGAATCCGACGGCCGGACTATCGAGTTCCGGGCGGTCGACCTCGAAGACCTCTACGACGTGCTTGCGGTCGTGACGACAGTCGCAGCAGACCACGAGGACGATGTCGTCCGCGTCAACGTCTCCAGCGGCGGCAAACTCGCGGCTATCGGCTCCGCTATCGCCTGCATGGCGACGACGGCGACCGCCTACTACGTCCACGCTGAAGAACACGTCCCGGACCTCGAATCCACGCCGCGGACGCGCGGGATGACGTCCGACGAAGTGCTTCCATCCTACCCTATCGAGGCCGTCTCCCGTGACCAGGTCGCGGTCCTCGATTTTCTCGCCGAAGAGAACACCGACGCCTACACCGCGAAGAAATCCGACCTTATCGAGTTCGCCGAGGCTGCCGGCCTCTCGTTCATGGTCGACGCCGACCCTGCCAACGACAAAGCGAAGTTCGCCCTCCTGAACGCAAACATCATCGACCCGCTCGTCGACGACGGCTACATCGACGTGCAGTCGGTCGGCCGCCAGAAACAGATCGAACTCACGGAGACCGGGCAAAACGTCCTGCACGCGTTCCGACACAAGCTCTGAATCGACCCCCTCTCCGGCCCCGAACCGCTCGACTACGAGTGACATTCCAGTCGACTGGCTGTTCTTACAGTTGCTAAAATCGATTGTGTGCTACTACTGGATGTGGTCCCAATAGTATAATTAGTTTCAATAGTATCTCGATAGAAGCTACAAACTACCCGGGTGTAGGATAGAGTGCGCGCAGTCGGCGGCCGAGACGGTGCGGCGGTGTCACGGCTGGTCCCTGTGTCACGGCCCTTCACCGGGCACTCTCGGCGCCGACTCGCGCCTTCCCTTCGGGGGAGTTGCCTCTGACAGTCGAAGTCCGGCCGGTGCTCCACCCCGGCCGCGGACTTCGGTCCGGTCGCCGCTGACGGTTCGGCCCTCCAACGCGAACCGCGACACCGGTTCCGGTCGCGATCCGTGTCGTGATTCCGGTCGCGATCGCCATCTGCTGACGGTTCAGCCCTCCACCCTGAACCAGTCGCTTCCACTCTTTCGGTCCGTGGCAGATAAAAGAGCGTCTGGCGCGGAAAACGGGCTATGCCACGAAACCGCCGTAGCCGAGCAATCCGATCCCGACTAGTCCGAGCACCGCGGCGGCCGCGTAGGCCCACTTGTATCGACCGAATTCCGAGACTAGTTCGTCCTCCGACTGGTCCGAAAGGATCATCGGTTCGTCGCCGCTCGGCGGTTCGACGACCACGTCGTCCGGACCGAGCGGGTGCGTCGCGTCCGGAGTAGCGGTCGCCTCGCCGAGCAGGTAGATCTCCTGGTCGGGCGCGATAGTCTGCTCGTAGTACCGCCGCTCGCCGTGTTTCGTCCCCATGTCGACGACGTTGGTGATAGAGTCGCGCTGACCCGGTACGTCGGCGTTACTGGCGACGAATTCGGCTATGCGCTCGGGCGGATCACGGTCCGGCGAAACCGACGTCTCGACGGGAAACCGGTCGAGCGCGCAGAACACACCGTCGACCGAGACGCCGGTGGCGAGCAACCGGTCGACGTCGACCCCGGGCAGTGAGAGTTCGATCCGGCCGTCGTACTCACCTCTGACGCGGTCGTCGACGTCGACGCGGACCGAAGCGGTTCGGTCGTCGAGTGTGAACGGCGCCGCAGTGACACCGGACGCTCTCGTTTCCCACGTATCGGAGTTGCCACGCTCGTCCCACTCCTCTATCTCCCACACCGAAGCGACACACTCGTCGCCGGCGATCGGCGATTCGAACGTCTCCTCGGACGCGACTGTTCCTTTGAGTTCGACCAACCCCTCCTCGGAGAGCTGTCTGAGTTCCGTCGTCGGCGTTCCGGTCACGAGCGACCGACGGCGGTGCTGCCGGCGGCCGTACCCGGCGAGGAAGAGGGCTGCCACGAGGAGGACCAAACCCGCTATCAGGGCTATCGTATTCGACATCGTGATACAGTCGAGAAATTCAGCGGGACGGCACTTCAAATCGGCGGCACCAGAAGCGTCCGGCCGGTTCAGAGCTCGACGCGCTCGCCGCGTTCGGCGGCCTCGTAGACGGCATCGATAGCCCGCTGGTCGACGAGGCCGTGCTCGCCGTTGCCAACGAGCGGCGTGCCGGTGAGAACGTGGTCGCCGAAGTACCGGAACGACTCTTTCGTCTCTTCGATCTGGTCGAAGTTCGTCGTGATGGTCGTGTCCCCGCGTGTGACCGTCAACTCGCGTTCTCCGCCGAGGAACGCGTCTTCGAGGCGGAGTTCACCCTCCGTACCGACGACCCGGAGGCTGCTCGCGTAGTGGGCGTTCTGACTGGCAGTACAGGACGCGAGGACACCGTCGGGGAACTCGACAGTGAAGGCCGCCCGCTCGTCCGGTATCGATTCGAACTCCTCGGTGCCAGTCCAGGTCGCGCCGGAGACCGCGACCGGGTCCGCGTCGAGGACGAACCGCGTCGTGTTGATGGAGTAGACACCGAGGTCGGTGACCGACCCGCCGGCCCCCGCGAGGTCGGGGTTGAGGCGCCACTGGTCCGGGTCGTCGTTGATGTCGAGCAGCAACTGCGACATGTTCCCGTGGACGTGGGTCGGGTCGCCGATGAACCCGTCGGCGATCAGCCCTCGCATCATCCTGACGGCGGGCTGGACGTGCATCCGATATTCGACCCCGAGGGTGACGTCCGACGCGGCGTCGACCAGTTTCTCGGCACGCTCGGCGTTCGCTTCGAGGGGCTTCTCACAGAACACGTCGTTGCCGTAGGACGCCGCGGTCTCGACGTACGGGAGGTGGAGCGCGTTCGGCGTGCCGACGTATGCGGCGTCGTAGGCGTCGGCCGCGGCGCCGTTCTGGAACTCCTCGTAGGTCAAGGCGTGTTCGATCGTCTCGTGTTGGTCGGCGACGCCTTCGGCTTTCTCCGTCGAGGAACTGACGACCACCGTCGTCTCGAGATGGTCGAGGTCGTTCGTCGCGGGGATCGCGTGGTCGAGCGTCCACCAGCCCAGCCCGATCATGGCGAAGCGGACGACGCCGCCGTCGGCCTGCGGCCAGTCCCGGGCGGTGAAATCGTCGAAATACTCGTGCAAGTCCATGCGCGATTCGGCGCCCGCGACCGGCATAAGTGATGCGAACCTGGAGCAACGCTCGGCAAACTGTCGAGTCACGCGGCTCGGTCGGCCGGGGGCCCTCGTGCCATACGGTTGATCGGCGGGCAGCCGAACGCGTCCGGCGCCCTCACTCCGTCCACTCGAGGACAGTCGCGGCCCACGTGTAGCCGGTCCCGGCCGCGAGGTACAGCACTACGTCGCCCGAGTCCAGCGAGTCACGCTGGCGGGCTTCAGCCGTCGCGAGCGCCTGGTCGACGCTCTGGACGTGCCCGTAATCGTCGAGGTAGTACTGCTCGTCGTCGGCGAGTCCGAGCTCCGAACAGAGGTACTCGTGGAACGACCGCTTCATGTGAGTGATCGCGGCGAAGTCCAGGTCCGTCCGGTCGTAGCCCGAGCGTTCCAGGGCAGTGTCGGCGACCGAAAGGAAGTTCGAGAGGCTCACCTCGGCGAGTCGCTCTTTCATCGACTCGTGGTCGGGCACACGGAGCGAGTGCCGCCCCTCGTCGACGGTTTCGTGCGACGCCGGGTTCGCCGTGCCGCCAGCGGGGACTATCACGTCCCGCGAGAACGAGCCATCCGTGATCGCGGCGCTCCCGCGGACCGTCGCGATCGCGCGACTCGACCGTTCGACGACCGAGTCGTGTTCGAGGACGTACGCCGACGCGCCGCTACCGAAGTTGAACATGAACGACGTGTCGGAATCCTCGTAGTCGACGAGGTCCTCCTCGCGGCTGGCCGCGACGAGCAGGACGCGGTCGACCGCGTCGGCTTCCAGTTGCGCGACCGTCTCGCGGAGGGCGACCGGCGCGCCGGCACAGAGCGTGTACGACTCGGCGGCGTACGCGTCGGTCGCGCCAACCCGCTCGGCGACGTCGGCGGCGCAGCTCCAGACGACGTGGTCTTTGAGTTCACTGCCGTGATACCGTACCACGTCGAGGTCGACGGGGTCGCAGTCCGCGTTTCCGAGTGCCTGTTCGGCGGCGGCGACACACATGTCGCTGGGCTGGTCGCCCGCGCCGCGACAGACGTGCTTGCTCCGCAGTCCCATCTTCTCGACGACGACCTCTTCCGGAATCCCGCTTCGCTCGGCGACCACCGTTCCCGAGAGCGTCTCGTCGGGAACGTACGTTCCGAGACCGGTGAGGTGAACCGTCACTCGTCACCCCACAGTTTCTCCGGGAGCCGCTGGGAGACCGGACCTCCGAGGTACACGCGAACGGTTCCGACGATGCCGTTCGGAATGTAGAGCACGAACAGGACGAAGACGATCCCGACGTACAGCGCGGCGTGGCCGTTCAGCGCCACGTCGATGAACTCCTCTAGTGTGACGTTCAGGAGCAGTTCCGCCTCCAGGTCGCTCTCGCTCAGGTTGTCCTGGAGATAGGGAAGCAACCCGAATCCGGCCTCTTTCGAGAGGAACTCCTGGATCGTGACGTCGAACAGGCGCCCGTAGAGCGCGCCGGCGAGCGTGCCGAAGCCGCCGATGATGCTCACCAGGAGCGCCTCCCCGGTGACCAGGAAGTAGAACGTCTCCTCGGGCGTTGCGGCGCGGCGGAAGCCCGCGAACAGCGCGCCGGCGACGCCGCCGAAGAAGGCGCTCATCACGAACGCGCCTAGCTTGTAGCGGAAGGTGTCGTACCCGACCGCCTCGGCGCGCTCCTCGTTTTCGCGGATCGCGACCATCACGCGCCCGAACGGCGAGTGGATGATCCGCTGCATCGCGAAAAAGGACACGGCGACGACGGCCCCGATGAGATAGAACGAGACCGTCTCGGAAGTGAGCGAGTGACCGGCGAGGGTCACGCTTTCCCCGAGTAACCGTCCGATAGCGAGGTCGAGCTGGTCGACGTAGGGGACGCCGATCTCGAAGGTCTGGGTGAACGGGGCCGAGGGACCGTCCCGCGGGTTCGAGCCGATGTGGTCCCACCCGCGGACGAACACGTACATCACCTGTGCGAACCCGAGGGTGATCATCGCGAAGTAGACGCCCGAGAGCCGGAAGGAGACGAGCCCGATTAGGGTCGCGAGTCCGGCCGCGAGCAGGGCCCCGAGCAGGAGAAGGACCATGAAGTGCGTGTCAGCGGGAACGAAGGGGACCTTGTCGCCGGCGGCGAGGATGACGAAGTACGCGCCGGTCCCGTAGAAGGCGGCGTGGCCGAAGGAGAGGTAGCCGGTGTAGCCGCTGATGAAGTCGAACGACATCGCGAACAGCGAGAAGTAGAGGATCGCGACCATCGTGTTCATTTCGGGCAAGAGCGTCCGGGCCTCGCTGGACACTCCCGAGGTCGCGAGGAGGTGGAATATCCCGGGATACGCAGCGAGCAAAACTATCACGACCAGCTGGACCTGCTGGCTCCGGAGATGTCGGAGCGGCCCGTGGAGGCCGAGCGCTCGCACTCGCTGGTACGCGTCGTCGAGAGTGCTAATGGCCCCCCACCTCCTCGACGCCGTAGAGCCCCTGTGGCTTGAGAACGAGCATCACCACGAGGATGAGGAAAACGGAGATGTCGGGAAGCCACGTCCACGTGATGACGACGTTCTGGAACCACCAGGTCGTGGTCGCGTCGACCATGCCGACGATGAGCGCGCCGGCGACGGTTCCCCGGAAGGTGCCGAGGCCGCCGATGATGACGACGACGAACGCGGGGAGCAACGCGTCGGCCGCGAGGGGGACACTCGCCCCCCAGGCCGGGTCCCACATCAACAGTGCGCCAGCGACGCCCGCCAGGCCGGTACCGACTGCGAAGACGACCGTGAACACGCGACCGACATCGATGCCGAGCGCTTCGGCCATCTCGCTGTCCTCGCTACCGGCCCGGATGAACAACCCGTAGCGCGTCCGCGTGAGAAAGGTCCAGACGCCCACGACGGCCGCCGCGCCGACGAGTATCTCGAACAGCGCCAGCCCGCGCACCGACGCCCCGGCGAGGTCCAGCCGGTCGGCCAGGAAGGCGGGCTTCGTTCCGAGCGCCTCCTGCCACTCGCTGATCGGCTGAAGGTCGTAGAACGAGACGACGATACGGGCGACCTCGTCCAGCACGAGCGTCAACCCGAAGGTGAGCAGGATCTGGTAGATCGGCGGACGGTCGTACAACGTTCGGATCAACCCGACCTCGATCGCGCCGCCGAACGCCGACAGCGCGACGAAGACGACGCCGGTCGCCACGAGGAAAAAGCCGAGTCGGGCCCAGTCGCCGGTCGCCCCGCCGACCAGTAAGACGATCACGACGCCGCCGAGGTACGCGCCGATCATCGTCAGTGAGCCGTGCGCGAAGTTGAGCACGCCCATCAGGCCGAAAATGAGCGTCAACCCGCTGGCGATGAGCAGGTAGATCGCCGACTTCGACAACCCCTTCAGGAGTACCTCGAACAGCGTCGCCGGGTCGAGGAAGTCGACCAGTCCGTCGACGAGGTCTGTTTGAAGCGCCGGGTCGGCGACCGGCAGTCCGGACCCGACTGCGGCCGGGAGACCGGACCCGACTGCGACCGCAGCAGTAACCGGATCGGTCATGCCGAGAGATACCTCCTGAGGCGCTCGTCGTCGGGGGAGACGGCCGCGGTGTCGCCGTCGTCGACCACGCGGCCGTTGTCGAGAACGTAGAACCGGTCAGCCAGGTCCAGCGCCAGCGCGAGGTTCTGTTCGACGAGCAGCATCGTCGTCTCGCTGGCCGCGGTGACCAGCGCCTCGGCGACGTCGGCGACGATCTGGGGTGCCAGCCCCTCGCTGGGTTCGTCCACCAGCAGGAGGTCGTTGTCGCCGGCCAGCCCGCGGGCGATGGCGAGCATCTGCTGTTGTCCACCCGAGAGCGTGCCCGCCTCCTGGTCCTGGCGCTCCTCGAGGATGGGGAAGGTGTCGTACGCGAGGCCGAGCGCCGAGTCCTCGTTGACCGGGTCGGGGACGGACACCCGGAGGTTCTCCGCCACGGTCAACTGCGAAAAGATCCGGCGGTCTTCAGGGATCCAGCCGATGCCGCGGTCGGCGACTTCGTGTGTCGAGAGGCCATCGAGGTCCTCGCCGCGGTAGCGGACCACCCCCTCCCGAGGGGCCGTCAGGCGCAGGATCGACCGCAGCGTCGTCGTCTTGCCGACGCCGTTGCGGCCGATGAGCGCGACCACTTCGCCCTCTTCGACCTCGAGCGACACGCCTTCGAGGACGTGGCTCTGGCCGTAGTACGTCTCGACATCCCCGAGTTCGAGCAGCGTCACGAGACCCCCTCCTCGGAGTCCGCGGAGGGTCCGGCACCCGAATCGGGCTCAGTTCCGGTCTCCGACCCCGAATCCGGTCCGGGGTCGAAATCCAGCTCGCCGCCGTCGCTGTCGATGTCGCCGTGTTCGTAGCCGCCGAGGTACGCCTCCTGAACGGCGGGGGATTCCCGGACCGTTTCGGGGTCGCCGTCGGCGATGACCGACCCCCTGTTGAGGACAACGATCCGCTCCGAGACCTCCATGACGACGTCCATGTTGTGCTCGACGAGGAGCACGGCGTGGTCGCTGGCGACCTCCTCGATGAGCGCGACGATGTCGTCGACGCTCTCGGAGGAGACGCCGGCGTTGGGCTCGTCGAGCAGGAGGACGTCGGGGTCGCCGGCCAGCGCGATGGCGACTTCGAGCTGGCGACCGGCGCCGTGACTGAGCGTCGCCGCGAGGTCGTCGGCGCGCTCGGAAAGTCCCACTCGGTCGAGAATCTCGTGCGCCTGTTCGACGTACTGGTCGTAGACGCCGGCGTTGCGCCAGAACGTCGCGGCGTGGTCGCCGTGGGCCTGTACCGCGACCCGGACGTTCTCCAGTACCGAGAGCGACGGGAAGACATTCGTGATCTGGTAGGATCGACTGACGCCCATCCGCGCCGTCTCGTCCGGCGAGGCGTCCGTGATGTCGCGCCACTCGCCGTCGACCTGTCGCTCGATGTGGCCCTCGCTCGGGTCGAGGACGCCGGTGAGCAGGTCGAAGAACGTGGTCTTGCCGGCACCGTTGGGGCCGATGAGCGAGCAGAGCTCGTCGTCGAGCTCGAAGTCCACGTCGTCGACGGCCGTGAGGCCGCCGAACCGCTTTGTCAGGCCGTTCGTCCGCAACATGCTCACAGCGAGCAGTTCATGTCGCCGCTGTCGGCCGGGATCGTCACCTGGTCGGCGTCGATCCTGGCCCGCGGTTCGCTGGGCTGGATCGCGGCTCCCCAGTTGTTAGCCCACTCGTCCTGAGTCGGGACAACGTCGGCGACAGTCATGTCCGAGCGGGCCTGGTTGTTGTACTCCTGGAACGTGTAGGCGTTGCGGCCCTTCGGAGTGTCCCGGACGGTCATTCCCTTGAGCGCGCCGGCGATATCGGAGCCGTTGGTCGACCCCGACTCGACGATGGCCTGGTGGATCGCCGAGGCAGCCGTGAACGTCCCGGACGTGAACAGGTCGGGGACGATCCCGTAGGTTCCGGTATAGGACTCGACGAACTGGTCGTTGATCGGGTTGTCGTACTGGTTCCAGTGGTAGCGCGTCGTGAACGGCCCGGCGTCGGCGTTGTTGAGCTTCTCCATCGTGAGCGGCTCGCCGAGGACGCTCTTGAGGGTGTTCCCGATGACCTGATTGGTGATCTGCGTCGCGAACCCGCCGAACGCGCGGAACGAGTAGTCCCCCGAGAGGAAGGACGTGAAGATTGCCGGCAAGGTCGCGACGGTGAACCCGGTGACTATCCCTTCCGCGCCGGCGTCCTCGGCGTTGTCGAGCAGGCCGTCCCACTCGGAGTAGCCCCGCTCGACGAACCGCTTGCCGACGATTTCGATCCCCTCGTTCTCGAGGACGCTCTCGTAGTTGTTGACGACGGCTCGCCCGAAACTGTAGTCGGCGCCGAACAGGTACACGCTCGAGACGTCCGTCTCGGTGGCGACGTAGCGGCCGCCGGAGCGGGCGTCCATCGCCGTGTTCTCGCTGGCGCGGAACACCTGGTCGCTACATGTCTCGCTGTCGGCCGTGATCGAAGCTGACGCTGCCGGGCCGGCCATGTAGGGCACGTCGGTCGCGTTGACGACGGTCGAAATCACCCTGGAGGCCGCGCCCGACGACGCACAGCCAAAGAGCATGTCGATGTCCTGGTTCTGGACGAGATTGGTCGCCGCGTTCTGCGCGACGCTGGCGGTGAACTCCGTGTCGCGGACGACCAGTTCGTAGTCGAGGTCCCCGACGGAGACGGTCATCTCGCCGGTGCTCACCTCTGCCGGCGGGTCCTCCCCGGCCTTATACGAGAGCCCCGAGAGGAACCCCCAGATCCCCTGCTGGCCGTAGTACGCGAGGTCGCCCGACAGCGGCTGGAGGACGCCGATACGTACCGTCCCCGACCCCGTCGGAATATCGGTCCGCGCGGTCGTCTGCGTCGGTGTTCCGTCGCCCGGTGTCCCCATCCCCATCCCCTCCGTGTCAGTCGGCGTTCCCATCGGTGTGTCGGTCGGCGTCGCGCCCGCGTCGTCCGGCGTATCAGTCCCGTCGCCATCGCCACCGCTCGAACAGCCCGCGAGCCCGACGAGACCCGCGGCGCCCAGCGCCTTGATCGCTCGTCGGCGAGTAATTCTGTCTGTCATACCGACTCAAGGTATGTCACCGACAGGCATGGGTTCCCCGGTTAACATGTTAATGTCGCCGCTCAGGCGCCGAATCGACCGATCGAGAGCGGCAGTCACCGTCGCTATCGAGGCAGCAAATCCCCGCGGCGACCGCAACTCGGTTCCGAGCAGCCGCCGGTCACTCCTGTGGGTCGATGTCGTCGAGCGCTTCGACGACACGACTTATCATCTTGCGCTGGCCGCGCCGCAGGTTCTTCGAGACTGCGGGTTTGGAGACGTCGAACTCGTCGGCGAGCGCCCCCAGGTCGGCGTCTCTGGGCGACTCGAAGTAGCCCGAGGACGCCGCCGTCTCCAGCGTCTCGCGCTCGGTCGTCGAGAGGTCCTTGCAGCCCTCGATGAGCGCCATTGCCGCGCCGGCGTTCTGGACGACCTCCTGGAGGTCCGGCAGGGAGGTGTTCGTCCGTTCGACCACGTCGAACTCGTTGTTGCGCTCGAGGTCGGCCAGCGTGTCGTCGGCCTGGCGCGCTCGGTCGAAGCCGACGTGCCACACCTCGCTCCCGTCCTCGATGTAGAACGGCCCGGTGATGTACCCGTCGTTGGACCGGATCGTCCGCATCGCGTCCGTCTCGGATATCGTCGTCCGGATCTGGGCCACGTCGTCCTGGCGCCGCACGAGCGAGTACTCCTGCATGTTGGGATGCTCGCGCAGCGCCGACAGGCCGCTACTCAACCCGTCCCGGTCGTCCCCCTCGACCACCATCCTGGTCTCCAGCTCGCGATTCGCGGTATCGAAGTCCCACTGCACCGCCGAGAACGCCACACTGTAGTCCGCCGTCGTGTCTATGAACGGGCAGTCGTACTGCTCCACGTCCATGGAGATGTCTATCATATGCCCGGCACACCTTGTCTAACTAAGCGCCTATAACATTATAAATGATTGCACTCCTTTGGCACGGTAGCGTCCGGATACCGGTCCCGTGGACGGAGCAGCGTGCACCGGTGCCGACCGTCGTCGTCGATCGGAACCCGGGCGTCGCTCCTCACTCGCCGTACTGCGCCTCGACTGCCTGCCGGTCTATCTTCGAGGGGCCGCTCGTGGGCATCGTGTCGACGAAGGCGAGATGGTGGGGATGCTTGAATCCCGCGAGTCGGTCGTCGAGAAACTCGGTCAGTTCCGGCAGGGCCAGCGACTCGTCGCCTTCGACCACCGCTTTGCCGACCTGGCCCCAGGTTTCGTCCGGCACGGGGATCACGACCACCTCGTCGACGTCGGGATGCGCGGCGATCGCGTCCTCGACTTCGGCGGGATAGACGTTCTCGCCGCCGCTGACGAACATGTTCTTCTTGCGACCCTCGATGCTCACGTACCCCTCCCCGTCGATGCGCGCGAGGTCGCCTGTCGAAACCCAGTCGCCGAACGCCTCCGCTGTCTCCGCCGGGTTCTGCCAGTAGCCGTCCGCGGCGTGGGGCGAGCGGAGTTCGAGTTCGCCGATCGACCCCGATTCGAGTTCCGTGCCGTCCGCGTCGACCACCCGCGCGTCGACGTGTGGGTTCGGGACGCCGACAGTATGGGCCTTCTCGCGCGGCCAGTCGTCTGGCATCGCGAAGTTGTTCGGGCCACACTCGGTGAGGCCGTACCCTTGCGAGAGGTCGACGCCGCGGTCCCACCAGGCCTCCATGACCGCCTCCCGACAGGGGCCGCCACCGGACTTGACGAACCGGAGCGTCGAGAGCTCCGTCTCCGACCACCGGTCGTGGTCAACCATCATTCGGAGGACCGCTGGGACCGCCACGAGCACGGTCGCCTCGCGCTCGTCGACCAATCGCAGTATCTCACCGGGGTCGAACTCTCGGGCAATGACCACCTCGCCACCCATGTGGAAAAGTGGGACCGTCAACACGTTCCAGCCGCCGGTGTGAAACATCGGGAACACCATCGGCGTCACGTCGTCGTCACGCAGGCCCCACGCGGAAATCGTGTTGAGCGAGTTCCAGACGAGGGACTCGTGGCTGACGACTGTCTCTTTGGGCGTCCCCGTCGACCCGCCGGTATGCAAGAACAGGTGGGCGTCTTCGGGTGCGACCGTCGCAGAACTCGACCGGGACCCACCGCGGTCCGCCGCCTCGTCGACGGCATCACCGAAAGACTCCCACGTGTGTTTGCCCTCGACCGACAGCGAAAGGACCGCCGGGCGCTCGTCGGCTGCCGGGCCGTCCTCGAACACAGATGCATCCAGCGCCTGGGCAACGTCGTCGGCGAACGGTTCCTCGACGACGAGGAGTTCGGGGTCGATGGAACCGAGCAGTTCGGCGAGTTCCGGTGTCGCGAGCCGGTGTGACAGCGGGGCGAGGACGCCGCCGGTCTTCCCCGTCGTGAAAAAGAGGTCGACGACTTCGGGGCGATTGCGTGAGACTACAGCGACTCGACCGCCGACCGCCCCGTCGCCAGGTCCATCGCTCTCCGGCCGGCTGCTGGGCTGGTCCGACTCCGCCGAGCCGATAGGCCCGTCGGAATCCGCACCCACAGCTGTTTTCGACACGCCGTGGGCCTCGAGCAACTTCGCACACCGGTTCGCTCGCCGGTCGAGGTCGGCGTACGTGAACTCTCGGCCAGTCGTCGCGTCGACGAGACCGACGCGTTCGGGCGTCAACGCGGCGCGCTTCTGGCTCAGGTCCCCGACCCACCGTTGGGGACCGTGTTTAGACATCCGTCACGGTCTCCCTGATCGCCGCCGTGACCCGCTCTGGTCGCTCGATGAACACGAGGTGTGGCCCGCCGTCGACCGACTGGATCTCTGCGTCGGGGATCCCGGCCGCCAGGAGTTCGCCGTTCTCGAAGGGCACGACCCGGTCGGCGGTTCCGTGGACGACTGTCGTCGGCAGGTCCAGTTCGTCGAGTCGGTCGCTAGCGTCGAAGGTTGTCGCGGCCGCGCTCTGCCACTGATAGGCTCGCTCGGACGGGTCGGTCTCAAGTCGCCACTCGACGATCTGGTCGATCAGGTCCGGGTTCTCCGCCCAGAACTCGTCGGTGAACGCCGGCTGCATCTTGTACCGGATCCGCTCTGCTGGGCCGTAGTCGTCGGGGACGTTCAGCATCTTGTCGAGCGTCTCGTCGGGGATCGGTACCGCATCCTCGCCGCCCGGGGTCGTGCAGACGAGGACGAGCGACGCCACGCGGTCGGACGTGAGTGCGTACTCCTGGGCGATCATCCCGCCGAGACTCGCGCCCACGACGTGTGTCCGCTCGATACCCGCATCGTCGAGCACAGCCTCGAGGTCGCCAGCCATCTCCGAGACAGTGTACGGCCCCGGCGGCTCGTCGGATTCGCCCGTGCCCCGGTTGTCGAAGACGACCGTTCGGAACTCGTCGTCGAGCGCGTCGCGCTGCCAGCGCCACATCCACGTTCCGTAGCTCAGTCCCTCGACGAACGTCACGACCGGCGCGTCGGCCGGTCCCGAAACCTCGTAGAAGATGTCGCCGCCGTCCGTGCTTGCGAATGGCATACAATCACGTACCGTTCGCTGTCCCTTCAACCCGGACGTTCACGTGTGAACCCGCGCAGTTCCCCACCCCGGATCCCCACTGAGACTGTTCTCCGTGTCGGAACACGCAGTCCTGTATTCTACCACGGAAATCACGACAATAGCGCGGATGGTTCGCTTCGGGACCCCGTGATAATTGATTCGGCTCACCCGAACTCGAGAGGCGCCGCCAGTTGGTCGATTCCGGGGACGTGGGGCCTATCGTGACGCTCATGGATGTTCCTGAGAAACGGCCGATTCCGCTAGGGTTTTACCAGTCGCACGTGCACGCACTGTTATGGAATTACATGCCAGAGAGGTGAACCAAGACGTTCGGGAGCTGGGAACGCTGCTGGGGGAGATCATCACGGAGCAGACCTCGAAAGAAGCGTTCGATATCGTCGAACGGATCCGGAACGCGGCCATCGCGTACCGACGGGGTGAGGCCGACGACAGGGCGGTCATCCACGAGACGCTCGACAGCCTTTCACCGGAGCAAGAAGACGTCGTCGCACGTGCTTTCACTACCTACTTCGAACTGATAAACCTCGCCGAGGAGCGCCAGCGAGTCCGAGAGATCCGCGAAGGGGCCCAGGAGGGGACGCTCGATGACAGCGTCCGCGAGGCCGTCGAGGAACTGGCCGAGCGGGACCTCGACGCGGAGACTGTCGAGCGGGTGCTCGACGACGTGCTCATCCAGCCGACGTTTACCGCGCATCCGACCGAGGCCCGTCGCAAGACCGTCAAAGCGAAGCTGCGCTCCGTGTCGATGCACCTCGAAAAGCTGGACGAGGTCAGACTCACCGACCACGAGGAGGCCGACGTCCAGCGGGAACTGGAAGCCGAAGTGACGAGCCTCTGGCAGACGCCGCAGGTCCGTGACCGCCGACCCGAGGTGACCGACGAGGCGCTCAACGTCCAGTGGTACATGGAGAACGTCCTCTTCGAAGTCATCAGTGAAGTCTACGACGCGCTCGAGCGCGCCGTCGACGACGAGTTCGACGAGGAAGTCGACGTGCCGAAACTTTACGAGTTCCGCTCGTGGGCCGGGAGCGACCGCGACGGTAATCCGTTCGTCACGCCCGAGGTCACCGAGGAGACGCTCGACCGACAGCAGTCCGTTGCGCTCCCGCTCTACCGCGACCGTCTCAAGACGCTGTCGGGCGTGCTCAGCCAGGACGCGAGCCAGATCGACGCCGGCGAGCGCCTCGAGAAACGCCTCGAGAACCACCGCGAACGGCTCCCAGGAGTCGCTGCCGAAGCCGAGGACCGCTACCCGGACGAGCCCTACAGGCAGAAACTGAAGCTGATGCGCGAGAGCGTCCTCCGCGTCAACGACGTGCGTTCGGGTGGCTACGAGTCCCCGGAGGAACTGCTCGCCGACATCGACGCCATCGCCGAGAGTCTCCGGGCGAACGGCGCCGAGTCCATCGCCGAGGCGTACGTCGACCCACTGACTCGCACCGTCGACACGTTCGGCTTCGCCCTCGCGAGCCTCGACCTGCGCGACCACCGCGCGAAGCACACGAACGCCATCGCGGAGGCTGTCGACGAAGACGGCATCGACTACGATGGCATGTCCGAGGACGAACGCGTCGATTTCCTCACCGAGGCCATTCTCCAGGACCGACCCGTCATCGATGTCGAGGACAGGGACGGGTTCTCAGACGAGACCCAGCGGGTTCTCCGCCGCTTCGAAAAGACCGCCGACTGGCAACGGGAGTACGGCGTCGACGCCATCGACACCTACTGTATCAGCTGGTGCGAGGAGGCCTCGCACGTTCTCGAAGTGCTCTTCCTCGGCGACCAGGCCGGTATCGTCGACCTGCCGGGCTACTGCGGGCTGGACATCGTCCCGCTGCTCGAATCCAAGTACGCCCTCGATGGCGCGCGGCGGATCATGGGCACGCTCTTCGAGAACGACGCTTATCAGCAGGCCCTCCAGGCCCGCGGGGGCGTCCAGGAGATCATGCTCGGGTACTCCGACTCCAACAAGGAGAACGGCTTTCTCGCGGCCAACTGGAGTCTCTTCCGCAACCAGCGCCGCCTCGCGAACATCACCGACGACTACGACGTCGAGATGCGCCTGTTCCACGGCCGCGGTGGCTCTATCTCCCGTGGCGGCGGTCCGATGAACGACGCGATGCTCGCCCTGCCCAACGAGACGGTCTCCGGACAGATCAAGTTCACCGAGCAGGGCGAAACCATCTCCGAGAAGTACGCCAACCGGCGCATCGCCGAGCGCAACCTCGAACAGATGCTCAACGCGCAGGTCCGCGCCCGTCACAACGCGATGGAGCAACCGGAAGAGGACCTGCCCGAGGAGTGGGTCGAGGCCATCTCGACGGCCGCCGAAGCCGCCCGCGAGGCGTACGTCGACCTGCTGGAGACCGACGGATTCGTCGATTTCTTCGAGACGGCGACGCCGATCACCGTCATCGAGAACCTGAACATGGGGTCGCGCCCGGCCTCGCGCAGCGAGGACCGAAGCGTCGACGACCTGCGAGCTATCCCCTGGGTGTTCTCGTGGACGCAGGCTCGCTGTATCATCCCCGGGTGGTACGGGCTCGCGACGGGGTTCCAGGCGTATCTCGACGACGGCGGCGACATCGAGGTCCTCCAGGAGATGTACGACGAGTGGCTCTACTTCCAGACCATCCTCGACAACGCGACGCTGGCGCTCGCTCGGTCGGAGATGGAGATCGCCGAGCAGTATGCGAACCTCGCAGACGAGGACCTCCAAGACCGCATCTTCGCCGACATCCGCGGCGAGTACGAGGGCGCAGTCGACGTGGTTCAGTCGATCACCGGTCGAGAGACTCTCATCAAGCGCGACTGGCTGGAGGAGAACCTCGAACGGCGCAACCCGTACGTCGACCCGCTGAACCTCCTGCAGGTCCGGTTGCTCTCGCAGTCGCACCTCACCGAGGAGGAACGGCGGACGCTTCGCCTCACCGTCCAGGGCATCGCCGCCGGGATGAAAAACACCGGGTAAGCGCCCGCTAACCCCATATCCCCCGCCGACGGCGAACGTTTATCTGACAGAGCGCGACCACCAGTCGACGTGCCATGACAGTCGACGCAGGCCGGCCGCGGGAGCGCAACACGACGGCCTGCGAGCGGTGTGGCGTAGCGAGCGACCATGTCGCCTGTTCGCCAGCCCACCCACGGCAGTCGCTCACTCCACAATAGCGGCTTCCAGGAGTTCCATCGGGTGCCGGATATCGTAACCGGTGCCGTGTTCCATCTGAGAGGCACAGGTCGGACACTCGGTCATCCCGGTCTGCCCCTCGGCGTCTTCCATGTGGTCGAACATCTCCTCGCCGATCGCCATGGACTTCTCGTATTTCTCGGCTTTCCAGCCGTAGGTCCCGGAGATCCCCGAGCAGGAGTCGCCGACGTCCTCGATACCCACGTCCTCGAGGTCGCGGAACAGCTCGACGGCCTGTCGATCGAGGCCCTGATTGCGGGCGTGACAGGGCGCGTGATAGGCGAACTCCGTCGCCAGGTCGCCCTCGACGTCTGCCTCGCCGATGGCGCCGCGGACGTCCTCGTGGATGCGAAGGTACTCGACGGATTCGAAGGTGTGACTGGCCACCTCGTCGATACCGTCGATGTCGAACAGTTCGGGGTACTCCTGTCGGAGCGCCATCGAACAGGACGTACAGGAGGCGACGGCGTCGTAGCCCTGGTCGACGAGGTCACTCATCGACGAGATGTTCACCTCGGCATGTCGCCGTGCGTCGTCCAGCATCCCGTTCGCGAACATCGGCGTCCCGGAGCACTTCTGGTCGGGCACGACCAGTTCGTAGCCGAAGTGCTCGTACACGCGAACGAGGGCCTTGCCGACCTCTGGCGAGTTGTAGTTGGAGTAACACCCGTGGAAGTACGCGACCTTCTTGTCGGCATCGGGGTCCTGGCCCCGGCGTTCGCGGGCGGCCCGGGCCCGTTCCCGTGACCCGTCGGCACCGCCTTGGCTCGCCCACCACTCGCGGAACGTCTCGGTCGCGAAGGTGGGGAACTCCCGTTCGGCGGTGACGCCAAGGGTCTTCTCCATGAGCCAGCGGGCAGGGCCGAAGTTCATCGCGACGTTGGCGAGCCGCGGAACCTTGCTCGCGAACCACGCCGACGTGCGGTAGTTCGCGAGGATCCGGTTGCGCCAGTACTCCACGGAGAGCTTGTCCATCTCCTCGCTGACGTACTCGCCGCGGGCCGTGTTGTGCATCTGCGAGAGCGGCACGCCCGAGGGACAGGCGTTGTCACAGCGCATGCAGTTCGAGCAGTCCAGGACGCTGTCGTCGACGCCGTAGTCCTCGTCGGTCTGTTTCAGCCGCCACTGCTCGGGGCCCTGGAACTTCGGCCCCGGGAAGTCGTCGTCGACTTCGGCGACCGGACAGTTCGTGTCGCACGTCGAGCACTTGTAACACGAGTCCGAACCGGGTCGCAGGTCGAAGTCGTCGCTGTCGGGGAAGACGTCGACGGCTTCGAACTCCTCACCAGTGTTTGGCTCGACCGGGTCGAATTCGGACTCCCCAGCATCGGTGTCGACGACGGGATCGCTCGGGTCGTCAGCGGGGGACTCGGCGTCGCTCATCGAGCCACCTCCGCGGCCGCCTCGCCGGCCGCGTGGCCAGTCGCGATGGACACCCCGCTGCCCGACTTCTCGGCGGCGAAGTCGTAGCCGCCGAGCACCGACCCCACAGCCCGGAGGTTCTCGAACTCCACGTCGCCGCTGGCGTCTAGCGGACGCAACTCGTGGTCCGTCTCGACGCCGAAGCGGGCGAACGGGTGGTCGCCGAACGCGTCGGTGTCGAACCACTCGTAGCGGTCCTCGGCGTGGGCGACGTGACAGTCGAACACCGGTTCGGAGACGGATTCGCGGTCCGACTCGACGCCCTTGCCGACCAGTCCACCCGTCGCGAGGACGTACTGGTCTGCGTGCTGGGGTATCTTTGCGCCGTTTTTCTCCACGTAGACACGCTCGATTCGGTCGTCGCCGTCGAACGCGACCACTGGATTGCCGGTCTCGAAGCGGGCGCCGGAGTCGTCGAGTGCCTCGAAGAGCGCGTCTTCGAGTCGGAGGCCAGGCAGCGACGGTGGGCCCATCGGCACCTCGAACACCTCGGCACCGAGACGGTCGGAGAGCGCTGCTCGGACGCCCGCAGGGTCATCGTCGCCGAGGATCGCCGGAAAGCCAACCCGCGTCTCGTCGTCGAGTTCTGGATTGACCCGCTCGGCGAGCGCGTCCCTGACCGGGCGGTCGCGGCCGCGGACCGATACCTCGGCGTTCGTGTCGAGCAGTTTCGCGAAGCGAGTGATCTTCGCGTCTGCGCGCAGGTCGCCGGGGAACGTCACCGTGACGCCGCGGACGCCGAACGGGACGCCCGCCGCGTCGAGGTGGGCAGCGACGTGCGGAGCGTCGAAGTCGACCATCGATTCGAAGCCGACCAGCAGGAGGTCGCGGTCGTCGCTGGCGAGGCCCGCGCTTGCGCTCGCGGGATAGCGGGCAGTCGGTTTGACAGTCCCGCCGTGCGTGGGGAGGAGGGCGTTCGCGTCAGTGTGGGACCCGCGGTAGTTCGGGGCGAGTTCGTCGAAGGCGGCCATCGCCTCGCGAACCCGCCCGACCCCGACCGTTCGATAGGGGTGTTCGTCGGGCAGGTCGGGGATGGCATCGTACGGATCGACCAGCGGGCCGTCGCCGTCGGGTGTGTAGCCGAGCACGTCGACGAGCCCCGAGGCGTTCCGGAGCGTGCTCTGTTTGTACGAGACCAGGCGCACGTCCGCACCGGCGCGTGCGGCGGCGATGGCGCTCGTCAGCCCCGCGAGCCCGCCGCCGATCACGAGTACCTCGGACTCAATCGCCACCGCGCTCACCTCCGTCGGTCGCGACCCCGGAGCGACTCGCCGCGTCCCCCGCCGTGGGGCCGCTGTCGAAGGCGGCGAAGTCGACGGGGTCGCCGTCGGCTGGGTCGTTGTCGCGGTTCTGGGTGGTGGCGTGGAGCGCGTAGTTCAGCATGGCCTGTGAGAGCTGCTCGCCCCACAGCGCGTGTCGCTGGCCCTTCCAGCGCTCCTGCAGGAGTTCGTCCCACGCGCGTCGGGCGGCCGTTTCGTCGTGGTCCGGGTGGAGTTCACTGGCGAGGCGGTGACAGCAAAACCCACCCTGGCAGTTCCCCATCGAGGCGCGCGTCCGGATGCGGACGGCGTTGAGGTCCGACCCCGACTGCGTGATGGCGTCCTGTACTTCGGCGCGGGTGACGCCCTCGCACTCGCAGACGGTCGGGTTCGGGGCGTCGGTCTTCAGCACGTCGTCCGCGCGGGATCCGAGGCGCTCGACGCTCCGGCGGCCGATCGGCGAGCGGAGGCCGAACTCGTCCATGTAATCCCGGAGCACGTCGAAGTCCTCGCTGCCGGGCAGTGGGACATCTGCGGTCTGGCAGTCGACATCCATGCCGAACTGCTCGCAGACGTGGTCGCTGATCTCCTCGGCCATCATTCGATACGTGGTGAACTTCCCGCCGACGATGCTCGTCATGCCGGGCAGGTCGTCTCGGTCCTCGTGGTCGAGGAGGAAGTAATCGCGCGTGATATCCGTGGGGTCGGTGCTGCCGACGTCCGGCGGTTCGTACAGCGGTCGAACGCCCCAGAACGAGCGGATCGTCCGGGCTTCCTGGAGCATCGGGATCAGTTCGGAGAGCGTGTCGATCATCATGTCGACCTCCCAGCCCTCCTCCGGGTAGTCCTCGGGGTCGTCGACTTCCTCGTCGGTCGTGCCGAGGATCGCGGTCGTCTCGTGTGGGACGACGATGTCGGCGTCGCCTTTCGGACGACAGCGGTTGATCACGGTGTCGACTTGCCGGACGTTCATGATGGTCATCACGCCCTTCGAGGGTCGAACCGCGATGTCGACGCCGGCCATGTCCCCGATACGACCGGCCCAGGCGCCGGTCGCGTTGACGACGTAATCGGCGTGCAGCTTCTCCGTGCCGCCTTCGACGCCGTGGACCCGTTTGCCGGGGCCGGAATCGTGTTCCACCTCGACACCGACGACCTCGCCATCTTCGACGAGGAGGTCGGTGACCTTCGAGTGTGTCTCGATGCGAGCGCCGTGTTCCTGTGCGCTGGCGGCGTTCGCGACGACGAGACGGAACGGGTCGACGGCGCCATCCGGGACCGAAATCGCCTTGTCGATATCTGTCGCGAGATGCGGTTCCATTGCCCGCGCTTCCGCCCCCGAGACGACCTCGGCGGGTATCCCGCAGTCCTCACAGCCCTGGAGTTTCTCCTGGAAGTACTCCTCGGAGTCCTCGGGCCGCTTGACGAAGAGCCCGCCAGTCATTTCGACGCAGTGGCTGGCGATGTCGCGGAGGACGCGATTCTCTTCGATGCACTCCGTCGCGCTCGCCTGGTCGGAGACGGCGTAGCGCCCGCCGCTGTGGAGGAGACCGTGCATACGCCCGGTCGTACCGTGCGTGAGATTTCCCTGTTCGACGAGCGTCACGTCGAGCCCGCGCATCGCGAGGTCGCGGGCGATCCCCGACCCCGTCGATCCGCCGCCGACGACGATGATGTGTGATGCCGATGCCATCCCTTGTCGGCCCGTTCGGCGGCCACCCACTTTACTTCACCGGCAATTTCGTGCAATCAGTAAATACGATGATCGTTGATACATATATCGGAGACCATCATCTCAGATCCGTGCCACTGCGAGCGGATTGCCGTCAGCTCTCAGTCTGTTTCGTACCGTTGATACTCGGCTCTGGTTGACCATGGAATTGATTTTCCGGACAGAGAGACCCTGTGAACTGCTTCGATGGGGTATTTATTTGTAAGCGGAAAACACCAGACAACCAATGTTTAATCAGTATGTTTACCGGTGGCCACCCATTCGACAGTAAGTTTTATAACGATTCCCTATATTGTTTACGAGCAAGGCGGGGCAGTCGGTAAACTGTCCGCCGAACGGAGCACGCAACAATGGCAGACACGTACATCGGCGCGATAGACCAGGGAACAACAGGGACTCGGTTCATGGTGTTCGACCACGGCGGGCAAGTGGTCGCGAACGCCTACGAGGGCCACGAGCAGATATACCCGGAGCCAGGGTGGGTAGAACACGATCCCGTCGAGATCTGGGAGAACACCCAGGAGGTCGTGACAAGCGGCCTCGACGACGCCGGCATCGACGCGACCCAACTCGAGGCGCTCGGAATAACTAATCAGCGCGAGACCACGATCGTCTGGGACGCGGAGACCGGCCGACCCGTCCACAACGCGCTGGTCTGGCAGGACCGTCGGACGACCGACCGCGTCGAGGAACTCGAAGACGCGGACAAGGTCGAGTGGATCCGCGGGAAGACCGGTCTCGAAGCCGACGCCTACTTCTCGGCGACCAAGACCGAGTGGATCCTCGACAACGCCGAACCGCTGAAGCTCCAGAGTTCTCGTGCCGAGAACGTCCGCGACAGGGCCGAGGCCGGCGAACTCCTGATGGGGACGCTCGACACGTGGCTGATCTACAAGCTAACGGGCAATCACATCACGGACGTGACCAACGCCTCGCGGACGATGCTGTACAACATCCACGACCTCGCGTGGGACCACGAACTCCTGGAGGAGTTCGGCGTTCCCGAAGCGATGCTGCCCGAAGTCCGCCCGTCTTCGGACGAGGAAACGTACGGGTCGACCGACGCCGACGGGTTCCTGGGCGCGGAAGTGCCAGTTGCCGGGGCACTCGGCGACCAGCAGGCCGCGCTGTTCGGCCAGACCTGCTTCGACGAGGGCGACGCCAAGAACACCTACGGCACCGGCTCGTTCTACCTGATGAACACCGGGAACGAGGCCGTCGACTCCGACCACGGACTCCTGACGACGATCGGCTTTCAGCGCTCGGGCGAACCCGTTCAGTACGCGCTCGAGGGCGCGATCTTCATCACTGGCGCGGCGATCGAGTGGCTCGAAGACGTCGACCTCATCAACAACGCCGCACAGACGGCCGAACTCGCGCGGTCGGTCGACTCCACTGACGGCGTCTACATGGTCCCGGCGTTCACCGGCCTCGGGGCGCCCCACTGGGACGGTCGTGCACGCGGAACGCTCGTCGGAATGACTCGCGGGACCCGGAAGGAACACATCGTCCGGGCGACCCTCGAGTCTATCGCCTACCAGACCCGTGACATCGCGGAGGCGATGGAAGCCGACTCCGGCGTCGAGACCACGAGTCTCCGCGTCGACGGCGGTGCAGTCAAGAACAACTACCTCTGTCAGCTCCAGTCGGACATTCTCCAGACGGAGATCGCCCGCCCGGAGGTCGACGAGACGACGGCGCTCGGGTCGGCCTACGCGGCCGGCCTCGCGGTCGGCTACTGGGACACTCTCGACGAACTCCGGGACAACTGGCAGGTCGACCGCGAGTTCGAGCAGGAGATGGACCCGAGCGAGGCAGACAAGATGTACGGGCGCTGGGACGACGCGGTCGAGCGCTCGCTCGACTGGGCGCGGGAGGACTGACCGATGCTGGACGTCGTCCTCCAGGTGCCGGTCATCGACATGCCGTGGGAAGACTTCGCCTTACTGGTTATCACCGCGCTGGCTGGCGGGGCGTTCGGTGCCGCCATCGGCGCGCTCCCCGCGTTCATCTTCACGGGCTTCGTCGTCTTCCTCGGCGAGGGTATCGCTATCCTCCAGCGAGAGATCGTGGGGGGCTCCCCCGAGATCGGTCAGGGAGAACTCGCTGCAGGCGTCACCGGCGTCATCGGCTTCGGCGCTATCACTGGCCCACACATCGCCTTCGCGGGCGGCGTCGCCGCCTCTGCTTACGCTGGCAAGAAGTACCCCGAAATGGAGCCCGACGACTGGGACTACCACTTCGGGAAGAACATCCTCTACGCCTTCGGGACGAAGCCGGACATCCTCGCGGTCGGCGCTATCTTCGGCGTCGTCGGCGTGATCATCAACCAGCTCTCCGCGGCGGTGCTCGTCGTCGACGGAACCGGCCTCACCGACTCGATCGCACTGACCGTCGTCGCGAGCGCGTTCATCGCGCGGATCGTCTTCGGCTACCCCATCGTCGGCAAAGCGGCCGGGTCGGGCCTGCTCGATATGACGCCGTTCGAACGCGAGGAACCCCGCGCTGCCACTGACGGTGGCGAAGTGCCACTTGAACACGAGGGGCGTCTGGCGACCGAGCCATGGCTCCCCCAGCAGTACAAGTGGGCGGGCGTCACCGCGATCGGGATCGTCGGGGGTCTCCTCGGCGGGTACATCTACATCAAGACCGGCAGCATCTTCATGGGCTACGCCATCTCGGCGATGAGCCTCCTCTTCCTCCAGCTCGGCGTCGAGAATATCCCGGTGACCCACCACATCACGCTCATCGGTGCCGTCGGTGCAGTCGTGGTGCTCCCGGAGGCTAGCCCAGTCGTCGCGCTGCTCGCGGCCGGTGCATTCGGCGCGGTCAGCGGCCTCATCGGTGAGGTCACCCAGCGAATGTTCTACGCCCACTCCGGGACTCACGTCGACCCCCCCGCGATGGCCATCGCCATCGCGATGGTCGGAGTCGCGGTCCTGTCCATCGCCGGCGTCCTGCCGAACGCTGGCTACGTCTAATCGACCAGGGACAGCGGACCCGCTATCCGGGTCTGGCGACACATCGGGCCAACGGCGAACGACACGCCGGGCCGTCCGATGATGCCTACCCTTTTTATGCTGTAACGTTGACCGAACGACAACGCGAAACGGCTCGGAACTCACATGGACATCGAGGCGAGGATTCAACGACGACGGCGCCGCGACGGCGCCCCACGGTTGATCGAAGACTACGAGACGCTGTCTCCGGTTTCGCACGTGGACGAACCCTCCGACCGGGGGCCGGTCTTCGAGCGCTTGCTCGACCATCTCGACCCGGTCTTCGACGGGAACCTTCCCCCCAACGCGTACGTGGCGGGCCCCGCAGGGTCGGGCAAGTCGGCTATCGTGACCGCACTGTTTTCCCACCTCGACCGGCTCTCTGCCGAGACGCAATCGGTCATCTACACGAGCACGCGCGCTTCGGCACCCGCTTCGCCAGGGTTTGTCTACGTCGACACCCGCCAGCGGGCCAGCGAGTTCGCCTTCTACCACGCCGTCCTCGACGCCCTGGTCGAGGAATCGGTCCCGGAACACGGCGTCGGCACGGGCGAACTGCGCGACCGGCTTCACGACCGCCTTCGCGCCTCGCGCACCAGAACTGGCGTTGTCGTCGCCGTCGACCACGTCGGCGAACCCGATACCGTCACAGCTGAGCGGCTCGTCGACCTGTTCGCCGGCCTCCCCAGCAACGTCAGCTGGCTGGCGATCGGCCGCGAGGAACCGGCGGCCACCCCGCTAACCGACTACACCGCCACGGCCGTCTCGATCGAACCGTACCGCCGGCAGATGCTCGTCGATGTCCTGATGGCGCGGGCGTCGGTCGGGCTCTCACAGCAGGCGCTCGACCACGACCTCGCCCGGGAAATCGCGGAGTGGGCCGACGGCGACGCCCACGATGCGCTCGCGGCTCTGTTCATCGCGGCCGACATCGCCAACCGCGCCGACCGGACCAGGCTCGATGACGACGACGTAAGCGCGGCCGTCGAGGAGGTCCCCCATCCGTCTGTCTCGCTCGGCCGCGTTCTCGCGCTCCCCGAGAACAAACAACTGGTCCTCCGGGAACTCGTCGACCTGGGACCCGACGACCGCGCGTCGGTCACGGCGACGACCGAGGCGATAAGCTCCGTGCCCTCGATCGGCCTCTCGCCGGGCACCGTCAAGCGCTATCTCTACGAGATGGCCGAGGTCGGCGTCGTCGAACGCGTCCAGGCCGAGAAGCGCGACGGCAAGGGGCGCCCGCCCAGTCGCGTCGAACTCCGGTTCCCACCGACTGCGTTTCGCCGCCTCTACGACCTGCGTCACTGACTCCCTGTCCCCTCTCGACCTCTGAGAGCGCGCTCTGCCTGTTCGCCGTCGAGGGGTCGGTGATCATTTATGACGCATCGGGTTGTAGACGATGGGAGACGGTCGGTTCACCATACTATGGCAAACACGTACATCGGCGTGATAGACCAGGGGACGACTGGGACACGCTGCATGGTGTTCGACCACGGCGGTCGCGTCGTCGCGAACGCCTACGAGGACCACGAACAGCTCTACCCGGAACCGGGGTGGGTCGAACACGACCCGATGGAGATCTGGCATAACGCCACCCACGCGGTGCGTCGAGCCCTCAGAACGGCGAGTCTCGACCCGACCGACCTGCGCGCGCTCGGCATCGCGAACCAGCGCGAGACGACGGTGGTCTGGGACGCGGAGACCGGCCGACCCGTCCACAACGCGCTGGTCTGGCAGGACCGCCGAACCACGGACCGCGTCGAGGAACTCCAGTCCGAGGGGAAAGTCGAGTGGATCCGCGAGACGACTGGTCTCGAGGCCGACGCCTACTTCTCCGCGACGAAAGTCGAGTGGATCCTCGACAACGCCGACCCACTCGAGTTCCGGGACGTCCAGGGCCGCGACCTTCGCGAGCGGGCCGCGGCCGGCGAACTTCTGTTCGGCACGATCGACACGTGGCTGATCTACAACCTGACCGGCGAGCACGTGACGGACGTGACCAACGCCTCGCGGACGATGCTGTACGACATCCACGACCTCGTGTGGGACGACGACCTGCTCGCCGAGTTCTCGGTCCCGCGCGCTATGCTGCCTGAAGTCCGCCCGTCTTCGGACGAGGAAACGTACGGGTCGACCGACGCCGACGGGTTCCTGGGCGCGGAAGTGCCCGTCGCTGGCGCACTCGGCGACCAGCAGGCCGCGCTGTTCGGCCAGACTTGCTTCGACGAGGGCGACGCCAAGAACACCTATGGTACTGGATCCTTCCTCCTGATGAACACCGGCACCGAACCGGTCGATTCAGACCACGGCCTCCTGACGACGGTGGGGTTTCAGCGCTCGGGCGAACCCGTCCAGTACGCTCTGGAAGGGTCGGTGTTCGCGACCGGGGCCGCGATCCAGTGGCTCGAAGATGTCGGGTTCGTGAACGACCCGACCGAGACAGCCGAACTCGCGCGGTCGGTCGAATCGACAGAGCGCGTCTACGTCGTCCCCGCGTTCACGGGACTGGGTGCACCCTACTGGGACGGCCGCGCTCGTGGCACCATCGTCGGGATGACCCGCGGGACGCGCCGCGAGCACGTCGTGCGCGCCACGCTCGAATCGATCGCCTACCAGACCCGCGACGTGGTCGAAGCGATGGAGGCCGACGCGGGCGTCGAGATGGGGCGACTCCGCGTCGACGGCGGTGCGGTGAAAAACGACTTTCTCTGCCAGTTACAGGCAGACCTCCTCCAGTCCGGGATCGTTCGCCCGCGCGTCGACGAGACGACTGCGCTCGGTGCCGCCTACGCTGCCGGTCTGGCGGTGGACTACTGGGACACTGTCGACCAACTGCGGGACAACTGGCAGATAGACCGCGAGTTCGACCCGGCGGTTCCGGCCGCCGAAGCCGACAGCCGCTACCAGCGCTGGGGCGACGCCGTCGAACGCTCACTCGACTGGGCGCGTGAGGAGTGACTGCCGGCAACTCGTGTTACCGATCGCCCCTGGTGACTGAACGCGACACTACGAACACTCGTGTCCGTCTTCGCAACCGCCCACTCGGAACTCTGTCGTATTTAATGAAGAGGCACTGTCTAGTTGAGCGAGTTTGAGAAGCGAGGAGGCCGTAGCGAGAAGTGCTCATGCAACTCGCAGACCTCCTCAGCGAGACATTGGACGA